>Ga0209335_10001076_pt1 | contig 32256 bp, 29 predicted proteins | sample COG_09_FD_184753 | JGI IMG/M metagenome (GOLD analysis project Ga0209335, IMG submission 184753) | Pelagic Microbial community sample from North Sea - COGITO 998_met_09 (SPAdes) (version 2) | ecosystem: Environmental > Aquatic > Marine > Neritic zone/Coastal water | place: Helgoland, sampling...
TAAATATTTCTTTTTTATATTTGTTATTAATTATTTTATCAAGACAAATTGCAGCAATCATGGGCATTGTAAGAGAGAGCATCATATAAATCATTGAAGGCACTCTAAATTTTGAGAAGAAAGGTGCGAACTCAAAAAGTGGCTTATAAAACAATGGTAAATGACTACCAAATCCAATTACTAAAAGGATAAAAGAAATAGTCCATAAAATCACTTCGGTACTATTCTGTTCTTTATACTTTAAATAATACCATAAACTAAAAAAAGATAGAATAACAATTAATAGACCCAAGTAATGAGTCGATTGAGTAAATGGCATATACCCCCAATAAGAAGCCTGTTTCATGAATTTTCTAGGCTCAGATTTATTTTTTACTGAAAAATTCTGTAAACCATAATAGTAAGGATAAATAAATGAAATAGTCTCCAATGGGTGAAAGGACCACTGTGTAGCATAGTCCCAAGTTGTTCCCTTCTTAGTATCATCAGTTTGATCTAAAACAGAAGTTGAGCCTCTATTTGATTCACCCTGGAATTCATATATGTCGTAATAAGGATCCGATACCATCAGAAATGAAATAATGATAGAACTTGTTAAAAATAAGATATCTTGGATGGTGTTTTTATAATTAAGCTTCTTTTTTATTAAACGATATACCGCATCTACAAACCACCATAAACCTATAACCATCCATGTATAATAGTATATTTGAGGGTGATTAGTCCATAATTGCAGCGCTGATACAACGCTTAATAACAAAATAGATTTTATTGAACGATTACTAAACATATATAGAGCACAGAGGACAAGAAATGGTGTAAATGCGCCTGCCATTATTTTATTATTATGACCAGCATTAATGAGCCCAAAGGCATATGGCGTCAAAGTATAAGCTAGTCCGCCAAATAAGCTTGCGTTATATGATACTTTTAAAAACTTAAGTAAGAAAAAAAGTCCTATCCCCCCTAGAGACAAATAAAACCATAACTTAACTCCAATATTTAAATAAATTAATCTCAACAAAGGTTCTAACGGATGACCTGGGGTGTAAATATATCCGCCATAGGATGGTAATCCAGAAAATAGGTTTGGAAACCAATGAGGAAACGCACTCTCACTAGTTGTGCTTATCCACTCCTTTATTGGCTCATGCGCTACCATATCACTTGCTAATGGTATCTTATTATAAATAATTAAGTCATGAAGAAAAATAAATGAAATAATAGGTATGATTAACCATATGTATTTTTTATTCATAATTAAGCTATACTTTCTTGAAGATGGGAAACCAAACATACTTGACCCCATTCATTAACATATATTTTGTCAATATACTCCTCATCTAGTTTTTTATTAGGTATATATGCTTTTGTTACAATTTTCATAAAGAAAAAATTTCTTAATTTAATTATTCTAGAAACCATGTTAGTTTTGGTTAAGCGTCAACATAATATACCTTAAGACTATAAAACTTTTTAAATAAAATGATTATCCATTTATTTGAATATTAAAATTTATCTTGCAAGAGGACTTTCTTCTAAAAGCATATTGAATATTTGAGATAATTGTTTTGATTGTTCTATGCGACTAAATTTGTTAAGCAAGGTTTGACCATTATGATTATTAATTAAAAGAGAATTAAAATCGATTTCATCATTAATACCATAGACATGTTGATATCCTAAATCCATCAGTATTCTGGAAGACTCAGAGTTTTTTTTACCAATTAAAATGATTTCAGTCCCGCTAGCAATATACTCAAATAACTTGCCTGTAATTATACCATGATTTTTTTCTAAATCTGGAATCACCACAAATAAGATATCAGAATTAATCATCTCATTGATTGCTGAGGAATGTTCAACATAAGGCATAATTGATAAATATTGATTAAAACTGTTTTTAATTGCATAGCTCTTAATTGAACTGTGAACATTACCTATACATTTAACAAAGATTGGCTTTTCATTATTTAATCGATTATAGTTTTTAACGGAATTAAAAAGCCCTTTAGGATTTTGAGACTTAGATAATGTTCCAATATGTGAAATCATTATATTTTTTCTTTTTAATAATTTTTTACTCTTTTTATTATCAAAGTCTTTAGGATCATATCCATTGTATATAACCTCAGATTTGCCATTAACATATTTATTTTGATTTAATAATGATAAAACTCCATTACTTACCGTTATTAAATAATTACAATTACGTAAAACTAATTTTTCAAGATAATTGTCAAAAAAAGAAATTATTTTATTTCTTGGATTTTCAATATAATAAAAACTATCCACCCAAGGGTCTCGAAAATCAGTCACCCATTTAATTCCAGTTTTTTTTGCTAATGAATTTCCAATTAAGTGAACAGAATGAGGAGGCCCACTTGTAAAAATCATATCAATATTATTATCATTAATAATTTTTTTTGCAGCTTTAATTGCCCCGAGATACCAACCAATTCTTCCATCTGGTATAATCAAATTAAATCTAATCCACCTAGCTAACCTTAGGATTAGATTGTCACTACCACCAGGACTTATTTGATGCGATGGGACTTTTTTTTTACCTGAAAATTTTTTAAATATTGAGTATAAAGAGAAACCTTTTGCTTTAATACAAACTATATCATTTACCTCTTTCAATAGCGAATTATCAAAAGCGGGAAATTCTCCATCTTTTACAGTCAATACAATAGGATTCCAACCATAGTCCGGAAGATATTTGCAAAATTTAAGGACTCGCTGAACACCACCTCCCCCACTAGGAGGCCAATAATAAGAAATTATTAGTACATTTTTCATGTTTAATAAAAATTTCTTTGAAACCCAGAAAATTCTTTATGCTTAAAGATATATCTTTTTATATATGCAATAATAAAACCTAAACCATATCCAAAAATTTGAAAGGGCATTACCATTAAAAGGAGGGCCACGACTTTAAACGTTTTCTCTTTAAAACCACCGATTATTGAAACAAGTATTAAACTACAAATCAAAATAATTAAGTATGGTGCAAATGTAATGGGGTATACTGTAGCTAATAATATTATTAAACCTGCAATTATAGTAAGAATTGATGGCATAAAATGAATTGGCTCAATCATACTTGAATCTCTTTTCGCTAAGTTTATTCTAGCTACACCTGAATTATAAACCTGTTTAAAAAATTTAAATAGCGAAGTTCTACGACGGTGATAAACAATAGCCCGTTCCAATAACTTTATATTTGAGCCACTTTTATGCACTCGATTACTTAATTCAATATCTTCTCCAAATCTAAGTGAACTAAAACCTCCAATTTTTAAAAATATTTTTTTTTTAATACCCATATTATGAGTTCTCGGATAAAATTTTGCAATCATTTTACTATTATGACCTCTGATACCTCCAGTAGTAAAGAAGGAGGTCATAGAAAAATTTATAGCTTTTTGAATGGGTAAAAAATCATCTTTTGCCATATCTGGACCACCAAAAGCATCAAAATTGTCTTTTTTATATGATTCGTAAATATGTTTTAACCAATTTTTATCGGCTTCACAATCAGAATCAGTGAATACGATAAGTTCTCCACTTGAACTCTCAACTGCTTTGTTCCTTGCAAAACTAGGACCAAGATTTTTTTGAAAAATATAAATAATATCAAACTGAACATCCATTTGCCACTTTTTAATATGCTCCTCTGTTCCATCAGTAGAACCATCATCACAAATTATCATCTCAAAATACTTAGGCTCTAAAGTTTGGTCATTCAGCGAATTAATCAAATGAGCTAACTCATCTTTGCGGTTGAATGTAGGAGTGACTATACTAATTGCAGGTTTTAAGAGCGACATTTAGTATCACAATACATTGTTTTATTTGATATCCTTGATTCTATCTTCTTTACCTTGACTAAAGCGTGCAATTATTTCACCTAGCAGCCCAATAGAGAAAAATTGGATTCCAATTATTATTAATATAACTCCCAGTAGTAGAAGTGCAATATGTTTTGAAAAAGGCTCAAGTAAAACGAATTTGTAATAGATGACCATTAATTCAACAAAAAAGCCAGCTATAAAAGTTGCCAACCCGATTGAACCAAAGAAATGCAATGGTTGCTGAGTATATTTATTAAGAAATAAAATAGTAAGAAGATCAAAAAACCCGTGGAATATTCTTGAACCTCCATATTTAGTTTCACCATATATTCTAGGCCGATGATTAACAACGATTTCGGATACTGAAAAATTCATTTGTCCTGCTAAGGCAGGTATGTAACGATGCCTGCCACCAAAAACCTCTATAGACTTTATTACAGAACTGCGATAAGCCTTCAAACCACAATTAAAATCATGTATCTTAACACCGGTTAGTACTCTGGTCACAAAATTAAAAATTTTTGATGGGAATGTTTTTGTCCACGGGTCATATCTTTTTTGTTTCCAGCCTGATACGAGATCATAACCCTCATCTAACTTGTTTATAAGATTAGGAATTTCGTTTGGGTCGTCTTGCAAATCCGCGTCCATCGTTATAATTATTTCGCCAGATGCGTATTTAAAACCTTCAGACAACGCAGCTGACTTACCAAAATTTCGATAAAAGCTAATTAGTTTTACTCTCTTATCTTCATTGGATAAATCAATTATAGCTTTTTCCGATTTATCTGATGAACCATCATTAATAAAGATAATTTCATATTTTTTTTGATTTTTAAGAGCTGCTGATATTTGCATATACAGTTCTTTAATTGATTCTTGCTCATTGAAGACTGGTATTACTACAGAAATTTTCATAATTAGCCTAATATTATATTCCAATATTTTCTTAAATCTATAAAATCAATACTTGGAATTCTTGATTTTATTATAATCAATAACTCACTTCTATTTGTACCGTCAGAAAAAATAGCTTTATTCAATAAAGGATCATAAGGATTACTTTTTTCCAATATAATTTTGGCATTATCAAACCCTAAAGAATCTATATAATCAAAGGAAATATTTTTGCCCCATAAAAAGTGCGTTAAATCAATAGGTTGTAAAAAAGATAAAACAGGAAGTAAATCATTAATTTGCGAGTGATTATATTTTTTATTTTCTATCAAATTCCAGGCATTAGCAGAATCAGATGTTAACGCAAGCAGAAGAACTTTTCTTCCTAAAAAATCACTAAACTGAAAAAAAGAGCTATCATTTTGCGCTAAAAAATCAAATGATAATTGACCGCTAAAATTACCAATGCTTGATATAGTTCCTCTACCACTACAAGAGACAAATTGAATTATTTCTTTTTCTTGGTTTACTTTTAATATTGATTGGTTTTGCATTCTGATACAGCCAGAGAAAAAAACAAGAAAGAATATTATCAGCATAAACTTCATTCTATTTTTATTTTTTGCTGTATGGAAAGGCTATCTCCTCCAATATTGATTGCTTGCATATAAATTAGATTAGCCTTAGAAATTTGATCTGTTGCCTTTAAAATATCTGCTAAATGCTCAACTATAACAGGATTTTCAGCATCTATACTATATGATTTTTGAACATGTTCTAACGCTTTTTCATATTGTTCTAAATTATAATAAATCCAGCCTAAAGTATCTAGGTAAGGCGCTGAACCTGGTTCAATTCTCGTTGCAATCAATGACATTTCTAAAGCAAGCTCTAAATTCGCTTTTCTTTCAACTAAACTATATGCAAAATTGTTGTATGCTTGAGCATCAGTTGAATCAGAGTTAATTAAGTCAAAGTATAAGCTATCCGACTTAATCCAAACGCCCGTTTGATCATAAATCATTGCTAAAGTATGCTTACTTGTTCTAGATTGAGGATAAATTTTTAAAGATTGTTTTAAATATTTTTCAGCATTAGACAAGTCTTTTATCTGAAAATACGAAGTTCCAAGCAAGTATAATGCAGAGTAGTTATTATCATATTTATATATCACCGGCTCAATATATTTAATTGCTTTATCAGGCATATCATTATTTAAGGATATAATTGCAGCGTTTATGTATCCTGATGGGGCATCTGAAAATTCATTCAATAATATTCTATTAAAAATATCGGCATCTATAAAATTTTCAGTTTCTAAATACATGGATACCAGCCGTTCAACAATATTAATGTTTGCACTATCTGGGTTATGTATTTCAACAAGGAGCTTAATAGCTTCATCTACTTTATTTAATTCCTGCATTATAGCGCTTTTTTCTAAACTGAGTTTTATAGATTTACCATTGATCCTCTCTAGCTCAGCAATTGCTTTCAATGTACTGTTATAGTTTTTATTATATGCTGTTATTTGCTTATACGTTAACCAGTAACTATTATTATTCGGCTCAAATTGAACTAACAGTTTGCATACACCTTCAGCTTTTTTAAATAATTCAGCTGTAAGGCAAACTTGCATGGCATTTTCAAGAGCTTTAAAATTTTGAGGGTTTATCCTATAAGCATCTAGAAAGAAATCTATAGATTTAATCCACTGTTGTTGTATCTTGGCGATATCACCTAATATTGAAAGATAATCATCATTGTCTTGATCAAGGTGGCTCAAAACTAAAAATTGATTCTCTGCTTCAATATAATTTCTGCTTAATAAATATAATTGTCCTAACATTACTCTACTACTTATATCCTTGGGATCAAGGTCAATTGCAATTTTAAGATGATTTTCAGCGCGCTTTGCTCTTCCAAGTCTTCTGTATGCATCAGCTATAGATACATGAATAGTTGATGCATTTGGATCGATACTAATAGCATCTTGAAATTCTAAAACAGCTAAAGCATAATTACCTTGATTCAGCAAAAACTCGCCCTGCATAAAATGATGGATTGCGAGATCTTTACTATTTACATCATCACTCTGCAGGCTCGAAGTAGCAATAAAATTTGTTAACATGATAATAAAATAAAATTTATATGGTTGAGCATTCATAGTTTAGCTCATTATTTTACTGTACACCGTGACATCGTTTCCACCATTATCTTTTGTTTTATAAAGACCTTCGTCAGCAAATTGTATTAAATCTTTTAATTGGTCTGAATCACTTGGATACTCAGATAGACCACAGCTAATAGTCATATTTATACTACTATCATCCATGGTAAAATTATATTCCTCAATATTTTTAACGATTCTTTTGGCAACAGTTAATGCTGCCTCGGTGTTTGTATTAACCAAAACTACAGCAAACTCTTCACCACCATACCTAGCAACGAGATCAATGCTACGTACGTTTTTCTTTATAATATTAGAAGTAGTTCTAATAACATAATCACCATAAGGGTGTCCAAGTGTATCATTAATTCTTTTAAACTTATCAAGATCAAAAATTAAGAATACTAAACGATGTTGAAAACGTCTAGCTCTTTCTATCTCTTCTCTGGCTCTATCTATATAAGTTTTATGATTGAGTAGCCCAGTGAGACCATCTTTTATTGCATTTTCATACATATTCTGATATTCGATATGCCAAAGCATATTGGATTGGATAGCTTTACAAATTAATGATAATAACTTTTCATCATTTTCATTAAAAACCTGACTATTAAAACGTTCTATCAATATTGCACCCCAATTTTTATCATTAAGAATGATTGGAAAACCTAAAAAATTATTTTCGGCTTCATTATTTTGTTCAGAAGATGAAAACCTAAATAAATTATATTTATTGTTAGAACTATTAATTTTACAATTTTTAACATAGGGCAACCCATTTATTGTCCCATTAATATTAAAATGATTATCCTGAGGTAAATATTTTTTGATACCATCAATCAATTTTATATTTGCATTATTTGAATCTGCCTCGCGCATAGAAAAGGTCAAACAATCATACTTGAAAAAATAATGAATTAAATTTCTATATTTATTCAATATATCAGATTCAGAATGTTTAAAATTTATTTGTGTAATTAAATCAAATACTCTAGACTGGTTCTCTTTTTTGTTAATTGTCTTTTCTAGTGCATCTAAGTCTAAAATCTCTAAAGATATTATCGCTGCTAAGTGTTCAATCATTAATTGATCATTTGGGTTTAAATCACTAAAGTGATCCAAGTGAACAACCAGCAATCCAGTTAGGAAACCATTTAAAAAAAGAGGTTGAATAATAATACATTCACTGCCCCTTTGTGAGTTGTCTTTGTATATCTTTTCCCATATCTCTTTATTGTCTTTTTGATAAATAATGGTTGATTTTTTTTTGTGAGCTATATTTTTTAAAACTTCACTACTTGTAGAAATCTTTTCAAAAAAGTTATCAGACGTAGAGTCTTTAATTTCAAAAAAATCTGAATTAGGTTGGAGAAAAAATATAGATGCTTCAAAATTTTTATTTAAGTCTTTTAGAAACACAAAACTTAATTTAATTAAATCTTGAAATTGAGATTCTGGAGCTCTATCAGATTCAAAATTACTCTTGCTTGGAATGTCCTCAGAGTAGTCACTGTCAATTGATGAGTCTAGTGATTTAAAATAAAGATACGAGATCCAAATTAGTCCAGGTAAGGCTAGTAACCTTAAAAACAGGTCTAAAACATCATTAGATCCTTTTAAGAGGACAAGTAATATTATGTTTAAACAAAAAACAAGTACGATAAAAGTGTTTATAGATTTTTTCTTCATCATGTATCTTGTTATTAGCAAGAGTAATGATAACTTACCAAGTATTTAATAAAATAAAAAACTGCTATAAATTATTTTCGATTATTTACAAATTTTATTTTGTTGTTTTTGTTTGGTTTATACTTTTTATCTTTTTTCTTCAAGGAATCTAATGGAGCATCAGAAGCAAAGTTGTTATTATCATTCCTAAATTTTGAACTTTTAAAATCCTGATGATTCTCATCAACAATATTTGTACTTTTACTTAGAGTTGGAGAAAAATAATTTTCGAAGTCAATCAAAGAGAAACTAAAAAAGATAATAGCAAAACAAAGAGATAAAAACATTGCTGCATCCCGTGAAGAAAAACCATAAAAACTTTTATCATCGTTGATAACAATAGATTTTTTATTTTTTAGTTTTGATAATAATTTTTCATTAAACCTAGTTGATACAACAACTTTATCTAATCTATTTAAATCTGATATAGAGTTTCTAACATTATTAACTAACGTTCTAGATTCTTCATTATTTTTCAAAAAAGACTCGAACTCTTTTATCTTTTTAAAAGTCAATTTTCCTTCTAAGTAATAAGATATTAAATCTTCAAATTCATAACGGTTCATATCAATATATACTCCTATTCTCTTAAATGTTTTAGTTCAACTTGCAACTGCAATCTAGCGCGATTTATCCTTGATTTAACTGTACCTATTGGGACACCAATAATTCCACTTATTTCTTCATAAGAAATTTCTTGAATATCTCTCAAAATTATAACAATTTTAAATTTTTCAGATAATTGATTTACAGCATCCTTAATAATTTCATTTACGACATCAGTTTGAACTTGTTGCCCTATTTCCAAATCATCACTTGGTATTTCGTAAGTCTTATCGTCATTGCTAAATTGACTTAAAAGGGTAGTTTTTCTGTTCTTTCTTTTTCTTAATTCAGTATTTGCTAAATTTTTTGCAATCGTGTAAAGCCAAGTCGAAAATTTTGCTATTTCTTTGTAATAATGTTTTTTTTGATAAAGTTTTATCATCGTTTCTTGAACGACATCTTCTGCCGATTCGGAATCTTTTAAATAGTGATAGATAAAATTTATCAGCTTGTCTTTATATCTATTTACAAGCACGATATAAGCATTTTCATCGCCAGCTTGAAATAAAGACATTAACCTTTCGTCAGTATAATTATATTTATTTCTTTTGTTATCCAAGTGTATTGTAAATAAAGTTGATGAGTTCTGACTCATCGTTTGTGTTTGTAGTTTTTTGTCTAATTTCAATTTTTTTTAACTTTTTTATTGCTACTTCTATATCCTCAGTTGTATAGTTTTTTGCATAATTTGTTATGTTATTCTTTAATAACGTTGATAATGGTATATAACTAGATGGTTTAATAAAAGTTCCACTATTCATCTTCACAAATAATAATTCCTGAAATAAAGCCGCCATTGGAAAGATTAATGAAATCATTGTTTCAGAGCTATCAATAATAGACTTTCCTAATTTAATTGATTTTTTTAAATCTCTCGAGCCTAAGGAAGACATCAGCTCCCATCTTTTTCTACTCCTTGTAAAGGAACTATCAAAATTAATGTGCTCAATTTTTAGATTTTTTTCTTCAGTCATTAAACAAATTTTATCAATTTCATTTTTTAGATTATAAAGAGAGTCGCCACAAATATTAATAATTTCTTTGAGTACGTCTGGTGAAATATTTTTTTTATTATTTTTTACAAAAAAATTAGCCCATTTAACCATTTGATTTGGAAATGGAGTCGATACATTTATTAATGGAATTTCTAAAGATAAATTTTTAAAAAAAGAGCTTTTATCTAGATGATTATCGCAAATAAGGACTAGAAAATGATTGATGATAGGTTGATTACAATAGCTAATAAGTTCTTTTGAAACTTTTCCTTTAATTTGTTGAGGATCTCTCAAAATAATTAATTTTTTTGAGTTAAATAGGTCCGAAGATAAAATCTTATCTAAAATTTCTTTACCTGATAATTCATTCGGGGTTAACAATTCTTTCGAACACGATGAATTAAGAAATAATTTATTAGAAAGCTGCTCAATAAAAAAATTTTGAAGGAAGAGATCTTCACCTTTCAAAACATATACATTATTTATTTTACCGGCTTTAAAATTTGATAAAATATGTTTTATATCATCCATATTATTTAATTAGATATTATTTTAAATAGATTATGAAAGAACAGCTACGATTCCAGCGATAAAACAATAAACACCAAAAAAGTAGAACCTGCCAACCTCTAATATTTTTAGTAAGAGTTTTAAAGATAAAGTACCAACCATAAATGAGGTCAAAATTGCTGTAATTATCAATTTAGGTGTTAATAAATCGTACGACTCTAGTTCTAGAAACCCTAAAAGGCCAGCACCGATAATTACAGGAATTGAGATTAAAAAAGAAAACCGTGCCGCCTCTTTGGGTGGTATGCCCAGAAGCATTGATATTGATATAGTCGCACCCGATCTTGATATCCCAGGTATTATAGCCATGGCCTGGGCCAGACCAATTAAAAGCGAATATAAATAGGACAATGGTTTATTTTTATTCTTAAAATTAATTGACAATGCCAAAATTGCACCTGTCAATAATAAAGCATAACCAACGGGCACTATACTACTAAACAAATTAATTATATAACTTTTAAATGTAAGGCCTATAATCACTGCTGGAATTGTTGCAGTAATTATGTACATCACAAGTTCCTGCGTAGGTTTTTCATTTAAAGAAATAACTATCGATTTTATATCTTTATTGAAAACATAGATCACACTAAATAAGGTCCCTATGTGAAATAATATTTCTAAGGTATTCCCCGGTGACTCAATCCCAAGCATGTATTGAGCTAAAACCAAATGCCCTGAACTACTTACAGGTAAAAATTCTGTAATGCCTTGTAAAATACCAAGAATAATAATATCAATTATATTCATTATTTAAGCCAACCTAATAATGCATACATTCTTCCAGCGGCGTCACCATCTCTTCTAAAAGATTCATACACGCCTTTGTTACAATAAGTACATTTATCAATAACAAATATTTTATCGTTTTTTATATTTAGATTCATAATTTGATCGACTGCCCATTGCTGGAGATCTACCTGATAGTGCTTATCGCTAATTTTTGAGTAAAACCTAGAATCAAAATGATTGATCACATCATTTTGAATTCTAAAACAACATTTTTTTATGGATGGTCCAATAAAAACATAGTTATCTGATGCTCTTTCATTATTTTTTTTTACGTTGTTAATATATTCATTAATTATGCCTAAGGATAGACCACGCCATCCAGCATGCACAAGACCTATTGTCCTTGAAATTCTATTAATAAAATATATAGGTAAGCAATCTGCTACTTTAATAGAACATACCAAATTCCCACCAATGTTAATTATTCCATCTGAAGAGTCATATTTACCTGCGTACTTTACTGAAATAATTTTCGATGAATGTACCTGATTTATGGAAACTAATTTTTTAGCATCCAGTCCAACATTATTACAAAGATTAGACAAATCACCATAAGACTCAATGCTACGGCTCATATTTGAAAGAGCAATCCTTATTCCTGGGATGGGTAAATCAAGGCTAAAGTCATCCCATTGGTTGTGTACTATTTTATTGATGGTTGATTTTCTACTAAACTTTTTCCATTAAAATACCCGATAGTGCCCATCTTTCTTTTTTTATATTCAAGGACCCTAACAATTTGATTTTCATTTTTATTTAAACCACCTAGTTCGATAAGAGAGGATGCACCCATAAATAAATCACCTTCCTGAAGTAAGTTTTTATACTTACGCCTGGAGTTTCTACTTAATTTTATAAGTGAATTTATAAAATACCCCTGATCATATCCCATTGAAAACACTCTGTCCAACTCAGAAGAGTTTGTCATTCCAAATTTAGGATATTCTGAACTCAAAACGGTAAGGCCTTGTAAATGTGGGCCAATTATATCTTGAGCTAAAATATCAATGTCCATCCAAGATTCATTTCCTATAATTTTTGTTTCTAAATTATACATTGGCAATTGAGTACCAATGAACGATAAGTCTTGCTTATTTATAGGTATATAAATTGCTTGAATAGTATTTAAACTAACTTTTAAAGAATCTCTTTTTGACATTTGATTTAATTCATCAATATCATCCACAGGCTCCATAAAATCAGCAACATCAACATCGAAGAGGGCATCCAAACTATCAATCTCTAAATCAAAATATTGAAAATTAGGGTCCTCTGTTGGAACAAGTGACCAAGCTTTTTTCCTTATCGCTGAAAATTGTCTGTTTAAATTTTCAGGACGGCCATAATACCACTCAATAGCTACAGCATCTAAACCTAATTGATTTAACTCTTCTATAAAAAAATGGGCATAATTTTTATTTAAATCATCAGCCGGTGATAATACTGCTATATTCTGATAGCCTAATACCTTTACTACGTACTGAGCAGATAGTTTCGCTTGCACTTCACTACTTGTGGATAACAAGTATATACTTTCTGATAACATCGTTAATTCACTGAAATTACTCTTTGAAAGCATAATTGGTATTGCACTAGAATAGCTAGTTGCTGCTAAATTTGACACCTCTGATAAATAACCAAGTATAGAGACCACACTTTTATCTAAGCTGACTAAATTTAATATTTTAAGAGTATTTATATCTTTACTTTGATTATCATATATTTTGAAATTTGTTGCTAAATCATACTTGTAATCCATTGCCATTTTGGAAAGCCCCATCAAAAAGGTTTGACCTTTCTCTTTTTCGTTTCCAGACAAAGGTAAAATAACAGCAATTGTGCCATGTACAGTATTTTCAGTACCTAGGAAACGGGACAAGCCTTCATAAAGATTAAAATAGTATCCAGGAAGTAATATAGGATTAATAACACTTAAAGATAATTCCATATCATTTATATTACCATCTAAGAGCGAGTGATATGATCGAGCTAAGTTCAAAATAGATTTTGAAACGTTATTTTCACTTAGAAACAAAAGCTGTTCTATGTTATCTGAATTAATGCCCATTACTATGCTATTATAAAGACGGTAATCGATTTTGTTTAGCATTGTAGAATCTATTAAAGACTCCCTTAATGGTAATAGTTGTTCGAGTACATATGAATATTTTTCTTTTGAGATGAGAATATCACTTAACATCATTTTAATACTGAAATCGTATTTGCTATTTGGATATTTATTTAGGTAAGAGTCACAGGTCCTTTTGCAATCGATCATTTTGTCTTGATAAAATTGAGACTTTGCCAACATAAAATGAGATACAGGATCTTCAAAATTCAGTTTTTCAATTAAAATATTTTTAAATTCTTGTTCAGCTAACTGATATCGTTTGTTTTGAAAGTGTTTAATAGCTAATTCAAATTTTTCATTATAGGATAAAGGACTATCATTAAGCTGCGCTTCAAGGCAGCAAAGAAAGACTAAATTAATTATTAAGATATTTATTTTCATGATTTAACTACTTCAACCAGCAATCTACATTGATACCAGCTTACCATTTTTAAAAAGCAAGTATTTCTTTTTATCTAAATTTTTACCATAAACCCACTGTTGACTAACACCATTTATACTAGATGTATTGTTTATCATTTCAGGGTTCCCAATAGATACTCTTACTTGCTCAAAGCTCATACCGTATTCAATTTTCTTTTTTTTTAGATTTTCAATAATAGTTTTTGACCATTCTTTTTTTAATGGATTTTTATTATAATAATTATTTTGTCGTAGTTCAGTTTTAAACTTACCATTATATCTAATAAATGCGCTATGCTCACAATTAGTGTCGATTTCCAACCATATAGGCATATCAGTTTTACTATTCTGAAAAACTCTAATTCCAAGCACCATTACTTTATCAAATTTTCTAAATCTTTTTTCACTATTATTTATAAAAATACTGTCTGAATGAATTTCATTCAACCAAATATTTTGGCCAATGAATAATTTTGCATCATTAATTGCCGATAATGTGGCAAGATGACTAGGTAATGTTTTAGTAGCCCTAGGATTATATTTCCACTTGAACAAGTTACCGTTATTTGTCTGCACTATTAAGTACTTTTCAGCATTGCGGATAAAATCGCCTTTGATTTTTGCTGAATTATTTTTCAACCTAAAGTAGGGCATGCTTTTTTTACTATTCAACCTTGACCAGTTTTTATTTATTATTTTCTGGTTTAATAAATCTTTGCTCAAATCAGCAAATACAACATTATCTCCAGAAAATCGCGTTTCAATTATTAATGAGTTATTATTTAAAGAATTATACTTAATGCAAGAAAAATGGTTTAAAAACATTACTAAAAATAATAATTTCAATATCTTTGACATATTATTTCGACTCAAAAGGATAATTAGTTTAAAAAAGGTTTAGACCAATTTTTTAATTTTCCATTTTTATCAAATTTTAATGTATAATCTTGAAATCCCCAAAACTCCTCTCCATTTGAAAATTTTCCTTTCCTATCTGGGTGGCCAAAACTAGTTTGGATTTTATTCTTGCTTAAACCCAATTTCAAATCTTTCCATTTTATAATACTAGATTTTTTATTGACCTTTATTTTTAATTCTAAGACCTGATTTTCAAGAACTTCTATTCTTTTTTCAAGCTCAAGATAGGACGAATTCTCTGCCATTATTTTTACTATTAAAAATTGAACAATAACTACAAAATATAATTTTTTTTTTGACATATATCTATCTCCATAAAATAAATTTTTTATTATTTTTTTTAATTACATTGTAAGCAATGAAAAATACCTACCTTATCAATATGATTTTGAATATTGTTTCTATAAGATTCAAAAGGGTAAGATTTTTTATGAATTGAAGGATTGTATTCTTTGAATGTATTTATTAAAGAAATAATTACATTGATCAACTTTTTTGATTTTTTGTCAAGAATTGAAAGTTCATCTAAATACTCTCGATCAAGTTTTATATCATAGGCCTGAACAAAAGCAATAGATCGAACTTCTTTTAACTCTTCAGTTAATATTGATAAAGATTCTAGATAAATATTATAATTAGTTTGATTGTCATTTTGGGGGGAGAACATACCTCTCTTTAAGGATTGATACTTTTTTTCTATTTCAGATATTTTAATCTGCATATTTTTGTTTATAAATAGTGGTTTAACATTTGATCCATAAATATTTAATTTGAAAAGAAAAAGAATCAAAATAGTTTTTAAAAAATCATACATACTAATCTCAAAATTAAGGGTATGAAAAATTTGGCACCTGAGGGTTTATAAAGTATAGACCTTGAAAGTTACCATCCTCGCTATATTCGCCTTCTTGCATTGGCGCACCATCAAAATACCACCAAGACCACTTATTTACAGGAATGTCTTGATTATATTCTCCCTCTAATTCCTTCTGCCCGTTCTCATACCAATTTTTCTGCAACCCGTGCTTTTTGCCATTCAAAAAAGAAAGCTTTGACCATTTACTGCCATCTTCATGCCAACTAGTCCACGTACCAGTTCTTCCGTTCGTTGGAATGTTTGTTAATTTGTTCTTATTTTTCCCATCACTGTCAATGAACTTACCTTCAGCTTTTATTTGTCCATTACGATAATAAAATTTCCAATTCCCGTTCATTAAATCATTCTTATAAAACCCATCACTACTTATTTTTTTATTTTTAAACCAACTTTTAAAGCGCCCATATTTTTTACCATCAACATATGTAACTAATTGTTTCTTTATTTTCAAATTCTCATCCCACCACTCGATGACTTCACCCTTCCAAATATTTCCATTATTTAATTTGGAAAGCAACTTTCCACTTCGTGACCATTTTGTAATTATTTTATTAACAATATTATTACTATTATCATATTTAAATTCAAGCGTTGAATCAATCTGCCCTTCTTTATAATAAACATATCTTTTGTCTATTTTTAATCTCCCATCTATATAATTTTGCTTTGATTTCTTTTTGCCCTTTTTACTCCATTTTATTGAAGAGCCATTTAAAAGATTATTTGTATAATTTTCCACAAGCTTTTTATTCCCATTTTTATACCAATAAGTGACAGGCCCAGTAATTTGGCCATTTTTATAGTTGATTTCAGATTCTTTTTCGCCTCCTCTGTACCACTCCACTTTTGAACCTAATATAGGATTACCATCAGCATATAACATTTTAGAACTATCAGAACCATTTGGAGAAAAATAAATCCAGGTTTTAACTTGTTTGCTATCTTCATAAAAACCTGAAGAATATTTATTACCATTTTTATACCATTGATTCCATGAACCTACCAGCATATCTTCATCATATTTACCTTCTATAAACTTTTGCCCATTTGAAAACCACTGTTTCCAGAAACCATCATACTTATCATTAATATAATTTCCTTCTAACTTCTTTTGCCCATTTTCGAACCATTCTAGATGAATGCCATTAATTAAACCTTTAGTAAAATATTGTTGCTCTTTTTTTGAACCACTTTCATACCAACTAAACATGAGTCCATGTTTTTTCCCTATAGCATAATTTTGCTCTTTATAAATTTTACCGCTTTCATACCATTCTGTTAGTTTACCATCCTTGAATCCATCAAGATAGCTACCTTCACTTTTTTTCCTACCATTTTCATACCAAAATCTATTGAGTCCTTCTTTTTTATTACTTTTGTAATTTATCTCAGTTTTTTTTATACCACTTTTGTACCAAGTAATTTCTTTACCGTTTTTTTTACCATTCCTATAAATTGTCTGAGATTGTTTTTGCTCATTACTATACCAATCCGCCCAGACGCCAGTCTTCATATCATTCCTATATATTCCTTTTGATTTAACTTGACCAGACGAAAAAAACTCTTTCCATAATCCACTTTTTATTCCATCTCTGAAAAGCCCTTCAGATTTAATCGCACCACTTTCAGTCACGATAGAAATTTTTCCAGTGTAAGGAGTTTCTTCATCTAACTTGTAAGCAACATTATTATTATTAAATATTATACTGGGAATAGTTTTAACTGTTTGGAGTTGAATTTGCTCAGAAAAAAGGGCGCCAGATATTAATAAAACGGATATAATTTTTATTATGATTTGAAGACTGTTCATATTTTTTTTTGATCAAGAGCCATATCATTTAATATCAGTTTTTATTTTTTTATTTATTTCATCTAATTTTGATAAGTTATCCCACTCATCACCATTGCTCATATTAATGAGAATTTTTTTTATAAATTCTTTATACTTTTCATCCTTACCAACTGCCATTTTTTCTATTAAAGCATTTATAATTGATTCATCTACCTTCAATTGTCCCTCTAATTCTTAAAAATTTTTATTATAAACAATATATAACAATAATCATCAACCAAAACACAACTTTTATATTTAAGTATAATTGTCTCTAGGACAATAGTCAGCATCTTTTTGATATACTTAATGCTACTCCCACTCTATTGTACCAGGAGGTTTTGAAGTAATATCATAGACAACACGATTAACTCCACTAACATTATTCACTATTTGGTTAGAGACTAAAGATAAAATTTCATAAGGCATTTTATACCAATCAGCTGTCATCCCATCAACACTAGTCACGGCTCGTAATGCTACAAGGTTTTCGTATGTTCTTTGATCACCCATGACGCCAACGGTCTTAACAGGAATTAAAACTGCAAAAGCCTGCCATATATTTTCATATTCACCGGTGTCTTTCAATATTTGAATGAAAATAGAATCTGCATTTTGGAGGATTGAAACCCTTTCTCTTGTGATTTCGCCTATAATTCTTACTCCTAACCCAGGCCCTGGAAAAGGATGTCTGTTTATGAGCTCATTTGGTATATGAAGCTCTTTACCAACGGCCCTTACTTCATCTTTAAACAGGTCTTTTAATGGCTCTATAAGTTTGAACTGTAAATTTTTTGGTAATCCTCCTACATTATGATGACTTTTAATCAAATGCGAAGAATTACCAGCACTTACACCACTTTCAATTAGGTCAGGGTACAAAGTACCTTGCCCTAAAAATTTGTATTCACCTATCTCATCAGCAATACGATCAAAAGATTGAATAAACTGATCTCCAATGATTTTTCTCTTTTTTTCTGGGTCAACTACCCCTTTTAGCCTTGAAAAAAATATTTCTGACTCATCATGTAAATGTATATTTATTCCAAGACCATCTCTTAAAGAATCAACACATTGTTTTGCTTCATCTTTACGAAGTAAACCATGGTCAATTAATACTGCATAGCATCTCTTTCCAACAACATTATTAATCATGCATGCCATAACCGTTGAATCAACTCCGCCGCTTACCCCGACAAGGATATTATCTTTTTTAATTTCAGAATTAATTCTTTTAATTTGTTCATCAATAAAATTATTTGGAGTCCAGTTTTTTTCACATTTAGCAATACTAAAAAGAAAGTTTTTTAGTAATGCCTTGCCTTCTTCGGTATGAGAAACTTCGGGATGAAATTGTGTCGCAATTCTTGATTGATCTTTATTTATTAAAGCAGCTATAACACCATTAGAACTCTTCGATATTACTTCCCAGTTTTCGGGGACAGAAGTCACTTGGTCCATATGACTCATCCATACTTTTGATTTTGGTGACATGTTTTTAGTTATGTCATATGTCTGACTGAAAGTTACTTCAGCAAACCCATATTCTCCTCCTAAACCTGAGGTCACTTTTCCACCATTATGATGCACAAGAAGTTGTAGACCATAACAAATACCTAAAATTGGAATATCCATACTAAGGATATTTTTATCAAATATAGGAGCATTTTTTGAAAAAACACTAGATGGGCCGCCTGATAAAATAATTGCTTTAGGATTTATACGCATGATAGTCTTTAATGTTGTATTTGGTGGCAACACCTCAGAAAAAACATAATTCTCTCTAACTCTTCTAGCAATTAATTGAGTATACTGGGAGCCAAAGTCTAAAATTAAAACGCTTCTTTTTTTTAAATTATCCATTACTTGATTGTTTTTTTGAGCTTTTTAAATATTCTATTATCAGACATATTGAAACTAATGGGTGTAATACTTGCATAATTATTTTTTACTGCAAATGAATCACTATCAAAACTATCGTCATTATCAACCGTCTCACCTTTAATCCAATAGTACCTATTGCCTTTGGGGTCTTTGTAAGAATTAAAATCATCTTCAAAATACTTACCCCCTTGCAAAGTAATTTTTAGACCATTTAATTGATCTAGATTACAGTCTGGTATGTTAACATTCAATGAAACCTGTTTTGGAATATTCTGTTTAAGTAAAAACTTTATAGCTTCGCGAATAACGTACTTTGAGGTTTCAAAGCTTTTAGGCTCGAAAGAGTCTACGCTAAAAGAAACAGAAGGAATATGCTGCATTGAGCCTTCTAATGCTCCAGCAACAGTCCCAGAATAAATAATATCATTGCCAAGGTTAGAACCTAAGTTAATACCTGATAATATAAGGTCAGGCTTTTTATGTAATACCCTCTTTATGCCGACCTTGACACAATCTGCTGGAGATCCAGAAATAGCATATCCGTCGAACCCGTTGCTTCGTTTAATACTGCTGATAAATAGAGGTCTGGATATGGTTATACCATGTCCAACTGCACTTTTTTGGGATGCTGGAGCAACAACAAATGCTTGCCCAAATTCCTTTGCTACCTCCCAAAGTGCAAATATACCAGATGAATATATTCCATCATCATTTGTAACTAAAATATTCAATTTAGTAAATCGATAATGTTATAGAGTTGATTTTTCATTTTATCCCTTGAGATAATTCTATCAATAAAACCTTTTTCAAGTAGAAACTCTGAACGTTGAAAACCATCTGGCAGATCTTGACCTATCGTTTGTTTGATGACTCGAGGTCCTGCAAAACCTATAAGGGCACCTGGTTCTGCAAAAATTATATCTCCTAGCATACCATAACTTGCTGTAACACCACCTGTTGTAGGGTCAGTAAGAACCGTAATATATAAGCCTCCTGAGTTTGAAAACTTTGCTAATTGAGTACTTATTTTCGCTAATTGCATTAAAGATATTGCACCTTCTTGCATTCTAGCACCTCCAGATTTACAAACTAGAATCAATGGTTTTTTATCTTTTCTAGCTTGGACTATTGCTAGTGAAATTAATTCACCTAATGCAGACCCCATACTTCCTCCGATAAATCCAAAATTCATTATACCAATAATCACAGATTTACTTTTGATACTGCCAGAATAAATCTCAATTGAATCAGTATTTCCCCTTTTTTTGTAAGCATCGTTTAATTGGTCATCATAATTTCGCCTGCCTACAAAATTTAAGAAATTTGATGACTTTATATTTTCAAATAATCTTTTAGATGAACCTTCATCAATAATTAAATCTAAATATTTTCTAAAATCCATTCTAAAATGGTGTGAGCAATGTCTGCAAACAGCTAGATTTTTATCTAATTCTGGCTTAAATAAAATTTCTTTACATGATGGACACTTTTCCCATAATCCATCAGGAATAGACTTTTTAATTTTTTCTTTAATTTTTTTATCTTTTCTTTTGAACCAATCCATAGACACTCAATCACTTTACTAATTTCATTATAATGGCATCTGAGCCATCTTTATAATACGATTTACGCTTATTTATTTTTTTAAAGCAATGCTTTTTATAAATACTAATGGCATTATTATTATTTTCATTTACCTCTAAGAAAATAGTACTTTTTTCAGGAAAAATTCTTAAATAATCCAAAAGCATATTTGAACCATGGCCTCTTTTTTGATGGGACTTATCAATTGCAATATTTAAGATATTAATTTCATCATCAAACCGCAAATCAATAATAAAACCAAAAATAGAGGAATCCTTTTCATATACCCAGATACTTTCATTCGAATTATCAATTAGGAGTTTCTCAAACATTTTTGCAGACCAATAGGGTTTTTTGTAAACTTGATTTTCAATTTTCACTATATTTTCTAAATCAGAAATATGTCCACTTCTTAAAGTCATTTATTTTTATTAATTGTGAACGGAGAGACATAATTAGAAACTAGATTATGAGGTTCTCTTATTACAAGGTCATCAAATTTAAAATTTGCTAAAACCCCAACGTTCTCTGAAGATAGCTCAGCCGAAATTAAATCCTCTGTAGTTAAAAGCTCATCGCAATTTTTTTGAAAAGTTTTTTTAGATCTATCATATTCAGCTAAAAAATCACTCCAAGTCATGGCTCTAATTTCATCTGCTGGCTCTGGTAAGTTGGATTTCCAATCTATCTTTTGGCAAAATATTTTTTCTCCATGAGAATGAATGATTCCCACCTCTGGTTTTTTACTTTTACAAGAGAAGGCTAAGGACATCATTGTTGAAACAGGTATCATCGGTAAATTATTTGAGAACGCCAGTCCCTTTGAAAAACTCAAACCTATTCTAAGACCAGTAAACGAACCAGGCCCAATACTAACAGCTATTGCACTTACATCAGATAATTCAAAGCCTATCTTCTTCTGAAGGCTTTTATAAAAAAGAGGAATTTTTTCAATATGTTTTCTTTCACTTTTTTCTTGGATAGTTTTTAAACATATTCCATTTGAAATAAAGGAGACGCCACATATATCAGATGAAGTTTCAACTGCTATAATATTTTTCACATCGTTCATTTTCTTAATTATCCATAGCTATTGTTAACTGCCGACGATCGGGAGAACCTTTGAACCTACGGAAATCAACCCGAATTATATTGTTTGGTAAAACATCTGAAATAATGCTAGACCATTCAAATAAAGATATACCGTCAAAAGGCAGTAAAAGATTTTCTCCACCCATATTAAGAAAATCATCAACTCCATTTAACCTGTAACAATCAACGTGATAGAGCTTCATTCTATTTCCCTGATATTCACTTACTAGTTTGAAAGTAGGAGATCCAACATGCTCTTCAATGCCCATCCCAATCGCAAAACCCTGTGCAAATGTTGTCTTACCCGCTCCCAAATCTCCATTTAAAGCAATTATTTTTCCTGAGTTAATTGTTTTTGAAAATTTACTAGCAAAGTCTTTCGTTTCATTCACAGAGTTAGATTCAAACACCATACTATTTAACTCCTTTCATTTTTATCACAGGTACTAACATTTCTTCCATTGACACACCCCCGTGCTGAAATGAATCTAATAATTTGTTTTTATATTTATTAGCATCATTAGGATAAAGAAAGTAAGAATCATTTTTTGCAATGAGATAATTAAACTGTGGGCCAAAAGCTGGCAATCGGTATTTCTGAGGTTCATCAATTTTTATTACATTTTTATTTCTTGTATTCAAATTCCGCCCGTATTTGTACCTAACACCACTTGATGCATCCTTATCTGCAGAAACCATAACCTCTCTATTGACTTTCACACTGCCATGGTCACTTGTGATGATAACTTCAAAATTACTCTCACTAAGTTGCTTCAAAACATCATTGAACCATGAGTTTTTCACCCAGGACTTCACAGTGTTCCTATATGCCAGTTCATCAGGAATAATTTCTTTTAAGACTTCCATTTTAGAGCTATCGTGTGCTAACATATCTACAAAATTAACTACTAATGCGAGGACGTCTTTATCTAAGAAGTTTTTTATTTTTTTACTAAATCTCTTCCCCTCTTCTAATGCCCAGATTTTATGGTAATGTACTTTTTTGTCTTCCATTTTTAGCCTTGAGAGTTGATCAATTAAAAGTTCATTTTCATATTTATTTAGACCCTGACTACTATTTAAGAATAAATCTCTTTGCTTTGGATAATATTTTATTAGCTCATCTGGATATAGCCCAGAAAATATCGCATTTCTTGAATAGGGCGTTGCGGATGGAAGTAATGAAAGATGATATGATATATCTATATTAAATAGAGACTCAAGATGAGAATAAATAGATAAGAATTGGTCGCATCGCATGCAATCTATTATAATGATGCATACCTTATTCTTTTTTTCCAAAATTGGCTTAGCATGTTTTTCAAAAATTGTTGGCGAAAATAATGACTGAGTTTTGTCTTTAATTAAATGTTCATAATTTTCTTCAATATATCTAGTAAATAGTTGATTACAAGTTTTCATTTGATCTGCTAAAATATTTTGCAAATTCAAATCCGCATGCTGCTCAAATTTTATCTGCCATTTAACTAGTTTTAAATAAAGAGTCCACCAAGCATCAGGTGATGATATAAAATCAATATCTTGATTTATCGTTCGAAAATCTTGAAGATAATCAGCTGATGTCTTATCTTGAATTAGTCTTTTTTTTTCAAGTATTTGCTTGCAGGCTATATACACTTGATTTGGACTAACAGGCTTTATCAAGAATTGTTGTATCTGTTGAGAGATGGCTTCATCCATGAGCCATTCATCCTCAGATTTAGTTATCATAACCACAGGTATAGATGCTCGATGCGATTTAATTTTTTTTAATGTTTCAATACCATCAAGTCCAGGCATATTTTGGTCCAAAAGGACTAAATCATATCGATTTTTTTTATTAAGGCTATCAGCATCAGTTCCATTCGACACGCTCGAAACCTTATAACCCTTAGATTCCAAAAACATTATATGAGGCTTTAGATGGTGAACTTCATCATCAACCCAAATTATATGACCTTTATATATCATTATTTTAAACCTTCAACTATCTATTTACTTGTCATTTTCCAAACGCCGTCCCAATTAGACTCAGGTGGATTGTTTTTTAGATAATCACACCTTTCAATAAAAACTTGAGAAGGGTTTGTATTTCGACCTTTAAAATTATCTTCAAGAACAATAGATTTTTCGAAAAATTTTATTGCATCATCCCATTTTTGATTAAAATAATTGTCAAGACCTTTTTCAAAAAGGTCTACCAATTCAATAGCTTTTTTATTAATACTATCTTTTCTTTGAATTAGCTCATATGCTTTAATTGGTATAGTTTTACCCTTAACGCTTAAAAAATCTAAAAACCGAAACGCATATTCGTCATTTGTTGCTTCATAAATATTTTCTCCAACAAGAATATAAACCCCATATTGTTTTGCCGCGGGCTCCAATCTTGCCGCTAAGTTGACCGTATCACCCATCATTGTATAATTCATTCTCATTTCAGACCCCATGTTACCCGTAACCATTTGCCCAGAGTTCAGACCTATTCTATGTTGCATATTATATACAATGTCAGGCCATTCGCCTTCGTTCTTCCATTTGGTTCTAAGGTAGTCAAGCCTTTTATGCATCTCTAGAGAAGTCGAACAAGCTTTTTTTTCTTGATCTTTAACAGGAGCAGGCGCACCGTAAAACGCAACAATTGCATCACCAATATACTTATCTAAAGTTCCTTGATGCCTAAGTAAAACATCAGTCATTTCAGTTAAATATTCATTCATCAGTTTGACCATTTTCTCAGGCTCAAGTTTTTCAGAAAATGTTGAAAAATTTTGTATATCACTGAAAAATGCAGTGTGGTAATCTTGCACACCTCCTAGCTTTGGTGCTTGTTTCTGCTCATACATTTTATCTATTAAATCTGGAGAAATGTATGTACCAAAGGTTTCTTTAAGAAATTTTTTATCTTTTTGCTCATGTAAAAACTGAAAAATGATATTACTTGAATATGTAAAGAATACACCTGCTAACGGCGCAACTAGAGGCATCACATAAGTACTACCAGGTCTAGGTAACTTGACTAATAAACTATCATAAAAATATTCATGAACAGCACTAGGCAATATATTTATGAGCGTAGTTTTAAGCATCCACCAAAGATCATTAGCAAACAAACCAAGAGCTACTCCAATATAGATGAGCACCTCAAAAATGATAATTCCACCAGCAAAAATAGGATGAACATCTAACCTTCTAAAAACTATATATGCAATGATACATAATATTGAGATAACTAAAAAATGAGAAAGCGGGTATAGACGACCATCAAATAACAACCTAGTCGTCCTTGATCCAAAAACAGTTAGATAATTATCATGTAATATAGTCTGTATGGCATTTGCATGAGTCTCCATCCCAGGTGTATCTTGAGTTTGACCAAGATAATTATAAAATGGTGTTGATTTTACATCATGCAAGACTTCAACTGATGCTCCGATTATGACAATTTTATTATAAAAAGGTGATTTTTTTTTGTTATAATTCTTGCCTATACCCATTACACTCATCATATCTTCTCTCTCACTATCATCGTCTATCGCTAGAATCCAGCTAGGGATTTCTCCAGGCATAAATTGGCTCATCCAATCGATATCATTATTACCAGGTAATTCATAATCTTTTGTGTCAATTATCTGATACAATGAAAAACGTGGAAATGTATTCCAGGGTGGATAATTCGTATTAGCTAGCTTATAACCAGACGGGGGACCATAATAATTGACTAAAAAATTATTTGTTTTTCCATGAGCTGGGATTTTTATGCGTCCTAATTGCCAAACTAAATCACGCTGATTCCAAGTCAGATTAGTCGAGTCAGGTATTCCATAAAATTGTTTAGCGCAACTAACCCCCAGGGTGTAGAATGGGTTTACTCTTAAAGTATCCGTTTCAAAAAAACCAGCGATACTATACTCTCTAGAAAAATTATCTATATCCTTAATATCATTAATTAAGCCAGTAGCGGGCTTTGCTTCCATGATTAATTTTACTGGTTCTGCGATATATTGAGGTGGTGTTGTTAATGGCTCACGGACCATTTTTGTATTCATTACTATTTCTGTCCCACTAGCTTTAGCATTTCTAATAGCATCTGAAAATATTACATCACCGTGGCCTGGAATAAATTGTCTAAGATCTGCAGGCCAGCTGCCACTAACACTTCTAAGGAATTCAGACCTGGCATCAGGCGCATCAAACTGTATATCAAAACCAATAACTTTAGCTCCTGCAAGAGTTAAATTATCTACGACTTTGGCCCAAATATCTCCTCTAGAATACGGCCAAGTCACATCTCCCTCAGAAAGAATACGCCAGGTCTCATCATCAACATCAACCAAAACGACATCTGTTCCTAAATTAATTATTGTAGAATCTGAAGCTCTCCATCCTGTTAATGGACCACGTACGTTATTGAACCTATAATCATAAGTTTTTAATTCTAAAAAATCGAAAAAACCTAACCAATGCATTATACATGTTAACAAAATAGAAGAGGCCGTCAATCCAAGATCTATCTTATGTTCAAAAAAGTAATTTTTAATCTTTTTCATTAGAATCTGTAATTAATGCTCAAAACTGTTCCAGAATTACTAGTAGACCAAACTTCGCCATTATTGTCAATCTTGCCATCATTATCATTATCAATTCCATCATCTTCGTTTGCTTTAATTTTATTAAACCTAATATTGCTCTTAAGACTAAATATTAAATTGTTCAGGATGTCCCAATCGCCACCAATTTTGAAACCTATAATTTGAACCGAATCATCATCATTACCATTTGCCATATAATCTAAACCAGAGGTAAGGCGTATCGAATTATTTTTAAAAGCATAACTGCCGTTAATACCTAAAGATGTCCAGCCAATTTTATTTTTAAATATATTGAGGTTTTCATCCATCATTGGAATAAAAATTTGAGTTTTATTATAAGATAAAACAGTGCGAAGTGGAAACGGAAACCTACTAGATATATTTGCTGAAATTGTTCGAGTATCTGATTTTTGGAATAAGTAATCATCTCGCCTCCGCTTATCCTCATATTTTTCATCAGTATTAACAATATCTTTATATGTAATAGAATTATAATTAACTGCAATAGTATTACTAAGAGGGCCAATATTTCCTGGGATATTTACGGAAAACAAAGTGTTAAGAGCTTTTGAATCTTCTCGATTATCTTTTAAAAATTGACCTAGAGAATCAACATCAATTGAATCTATGCCATTATTTTTACCTATAACCTGCAGGTTAAATACTATTGAAGGAGCACCTGGCCCCGGGACAAGAGTAGTATTTAGCATCACAGTTTTTGTTTTTAATGGATTTAAAACCACTTCTGTTAAATTATTATCTTTTGAACTATATCCTACAACAAACATCAACCTTCGACCCAACAACGAAAGCCTATCTTTGATTGTAAACTCTCTAATATTATTTGTCATGTATGGATTTCCAAACGTATAAAACTGAGGCCCAATTTGTTTATACTCTATTAAAATATTGTTTAATGTATAGCTCCCTTTTAACCTCAAGTGTAACGCAGAGGAAGGCATATTTATAATTGCTCTAAAAGGGTTTTTTTCTAATGCGACTGGATCAATGGGTGAAAAAGGCGTCATAAATTCATTTATTGTAAATAAGTCTTTGTAGTCATCAGGATCAGGCACACCTTCAAGAGACACATCTAAAATCTTACCATCTTTAAGGCTATCTAATTTGGTATCAAGCTCATCCAGCGTCAAAGCTCCATCCCAAATATTATTATTTGTCATACTATAGTTCCATGCAAGTTGGAAGACAATGTTCCGATTATCTAATGTGGTCTCAAAATTGAATCCCGCAACTAAATTTTCTTTTGGTGTGACACCGCCCCAATTAGAAGTGGGGATATAGATAGAGTCACCATACTCTAAAGTTAATTTTTGAAAATCAGAAAATTTTATTTCAGAATTTTCATTTATGTAATCGTTAAAAATATAAACTGAATCAATAGTTGAATCTTGAGCAGAAAAAGAAAACATTTCATTTCCACTAATAAATTGAGGTAAATCCTCAAAATCATCTTTCGCTTTGAGAAAATGAAACCCTCCATTAAAAAGATTAAATACTGAAAATGAAAGCCTCAATGCACTGATCTTTTGCGGAAAGGTATAACCGGACCTTGTAAAACTGAAAATTCTATTACCATCTAAACTAAATTCAGAATCATTTGGTAAAAAGGTATAACCACCATCTACTTTTCCTTTTTTATAATCAACCTGCTCTTTCAACTTACCATTCACATATTGAAAGTCAAGCCATGGTAGATCAACATGAATGTGACGACCACTTACTCTTTTACCATCAAGTAAAAATGGAGATAGAGATGGGTATACATCTCCATATTCTAGTTTTAAGTAATCGGTAACTTGAAGAGTCAATGTTTTCCGATTTAACGGCTGGAGGAAAACTGATTGTCTAGAACTGTTTTTATATGAATACCTAGCCTTTATCCAACTTAACTCACCATCTATTCGACCGTTGCTTTGACGCTCATTGAGATCTACTCCTGAGGCAGTACTATTAGTATTTAAAGCACCTAAATTGCCCTTATATGTAAACGATTCAGAAACATTCACCATAGCCTTGGTTACATTAAAAGACCATTCTAGAGGAGTAATTTCAAGACCGTATGAGGTTTTAAAAAAAAGTTTAACCCTTTGAAGACCAATCGATAATTCCTCAGGAATCAAAGTGAAGATACCGCCATCGATACTTGCCTGTTTGGTTAAGTCTTGACCATTTATTACTATTTTATAATTACTAGTATCAATGATATTGGTATTAAATAAAGAAACGGCTATTACAACTTCATCAGGTCGAACAATAGTGTTTTTTTCTGGTGATAAAATCAAAATATCAGCATCAACATAATTTTGGTTTTTACTTTTTTTCTCTTGACTCACATCAAATATTTCAGAATTTATCTCGTTTTGCTTTTGTGAAATATTAATTAGTAATGGGTTACTAAAAGGGCTATCGACATTCGGAATAGATATACGCCCCCAAGATCGCTTGTGAAGAATTATTACGTATTCAATGCCATCTCCTTGAACACTCCTTCCTGGTATAACAACATCCCAATTGCCGTTAGAGAATTGCATTGGTATTTCTTGGTAACTAATTTGATTTTTAGATCGAAAAAAAAGCATGCCTGAAACAATAGGGTCAGAAGTAAACATTGTTACTGATAAAACTATATCATCTTCAGAAAGAACATGATGAGGGTTTTTATGATAGAACTGATTAGTTGATTGTGCAGTAATGAAATTAACAAAAAAAATAAAAATGATAATTAAGACATGCCTGTTGCCTAACATAGATATCATATTATGATTAATTTGTGATTAAAAAAAAATAAGTCTATTGGTATTCAATTATAAAAGCTCTTTGCTCTCCATTGGGGCCTTCTAAATATATTTTTAATTGTGAAGGACCTTCTTCGGAGTCATCGCTTGGATCTTCAGGGATACTAGTTAAGTCAGTTTCAGAAATACCAACCTGACCGTCAGGAGACGAAACTCCAGTCATGCCGCTAGTAACATTAACTTCTTGTCCTGTTTCTGTATTCACAAGACTAACTTGACCCTCGATGCCAATTATTTGATCACCTAATAACTCATCAACAACCATCCAAAAATCGGTTCCTTTAACTGAAGCAACTGAAGTGGGGGTCTGTATTACAAAATCAACATTTTGTTTTGTAATTGATGCTCTAATAGTTCCACCGTCAATGTTAATCTTTTTCGAAATGTTTTTCTTTGTTCTTCGACCTGTGATAACAGCTTCAGAATTCTCTTTAACTTTCAATGTTGATTTATCATCAATAAAGATAATGGCTACAAAACCAGACTTTCCAGTTCTTACTTTATCACCGTCATCTAAAATCATACCTGCCTTTAGAGAACTAAAATTTTTAGACCCTACTTTCATTATTTCAGAAACACCTTTTACTTTGGTAGCAACAGCAATTTTTTCTGCATGAAGTAGGCCTGCAAAAAGAAAAATAAAATAATAATATTTTGCAAATAAGCGAATCATAATTATTCAACTACAACAGATTGTATTTGATAGTCCTGGTTCATAATTTGTTGTAAAAGATTATTCACAACGGAAGGACCAACTGTTACACCATTAATTTCGATTTGACCAGATGGTAAAAATCCTTCTAATTCTCTTCCAGATCCAAAGTAATTATTAAACTGATCCGGTAATGTTTGCTGAAGCATCATCAGAAGTGGGTTTGAAACGATATTAGATGTTTCAATAGTACCAGCTTGACCAATCTTAAATGCAAAGATAGGAGATATCATATCTTCATTGCCAGACGTAGTTGGTAATGAGATTTTAATTTGCCAACAATATATATTTCCAGGATCTAGAGGATAAGAACCACTAAAAGGATATTGATAACTATTAACATTATCTATTAATTCCCATTGATCATTTTGATTGGAAGGTAAGACCCTTTGATCTTCAATTGCATCTTCAAGTCCACTGTGAGACTCAGGGTCAAATCTAGCTACCCGGATGAAAGTTTCTGCATAAGAAGCAGGAGGACCAGAGGACCATTGAAATATAGGAAAACTTGTGTAAAGAAGATTATCCGTGGTATCTACAAGAGCCCCGCCAGGATATTCCAATGAAATTGGTATTTGAGATTGTATAACAAAAGTTTTAGAATCATTAAAAACATTGGATAAATTATTTTCATCAGTGCCACCAAAGATAGAAACACTGAAAGTATATTGACCATCCGATAGTTTTCCACTTGTCAAGATAGTTTGCATTATTGATTCAGATAGAGCAGGATCTAAAACACCAATCAAACGGCCTTGTAATTCAATTTGATTTCCAGAGTTGTCATTTAAAAATGTTGCATCAGAACTAAGGTCTCTATTGTCAAGATATAAACCGTCTTCGATAAGAAATGGATCAGTTTCTATTTCAACTATTGTTGCTTCGCTATTTATACCGAGGCCTGGACTCAAGATAGTTGCCCTAAAACGAATTTTAATAAAAACTGGATAGGTGTTAGACTCAAGCGAATAATTAAATATTTGAACGTTTGTAGCACCAGTAGCAATATCAAAACTACTAACATAATAAGTCGCATATTCATATATCTCTCCTCGCACATCAATATCCAAGGACTGCGAACTAGCAGGAGAGTTAATCAGAGTTGATAATAATAGTATTATGTTAAGCTTTAATAATTTCATAATTCAGATAGTACAAATCTAATACCTTTTCAAAAAAAAAACTCCTCTAATTAAAGAGGAGTTCTTTTAAAAATTCCCGGCAATTTCCTACTCTTCCACGCTGGTTGCCCGCGCAGTACCATCGGCGCAATGGAACTTAACTTCCGAGTTCGAAATGGGATCGGGTGTTGCCTCCACGCTATTATCACCGGAAAAAACTTATGGGAAATTGGAATTGAAACCAAGTTCAACTGCAAGAAAGAATAATTAGTAAAACCATTCGGCTAATTAGTACCACTCGGCTGAAATCATTACTGATCTTACACCTATGGCCTATCAACGTTGTAGTCTCCAACGAGCCTTATTATCATTAAGATAGAGAAATCTAATCTTAGGGTGGGTTTCGCGCTTATATGCTTTCAGCGCTTATCCTTTCCGAACGTAGCTACCCAGCGATGCCCCTGACGGAACAACTGGTACACTAGAGGTTCGTCCACTTCGGTCCTCTCGTACTAGAAGCAGATCCCTTCAAATTTCTTGCGCCCACAGCGGATAGAGACCGAACTGTCTCACGACGTTCTGAACCCAGCTCACGTACCACTTTAATGGGCGAACAGCCCAACCCTTGGGACCTTCTCCAGCCCCAGGATGTGATGAGCCGACATCGAGGTGCCAAACCTC
>Ga0209335_10001082_pt1 | contig 32165 bp, 36 predicted proteins | sample COG_09_FD_184753 | JGI IMG/M metagenome (GOLD analysis project Ga0209335, IMG submission 184753) | Pelagic Microbial community sample from North Sea - COGITO 998_met_09 (SPAdes) (version 2) | ecosystem: Environmental > Aquatic > Marine > Neritic zone/Coastal water | place: Helgoland, sampling...
CTTGGTTTGAATCGCACAAACGACACATACCTTTTCAGGGTACTGCTCTACTACTGAGCTACAAGGCCTAAAATCTAAAAGTTATTCTACCTTTAGTTAGATCATATGGAGTCATCTCAACCATCACATTGTCTCCAGCTAGCACTCTTATTCTATTCTTTCGCAATTTTCCAGCTGTATGAGCGAGAATTTCATGATTGTTCTCGAGTTTAACTCTGAACATAGCGTTTGGTAATAATTCTGTCACTTTACCTTTAAATTCTAAAGTTTCTTGTTTTGCCAATTAGTTTTCCTTTTTTAATCTTACTTTTATTGAGTTAGCATGACCTTCCAAATTTTCATGAAGAGCTAAATTTATAACTGATGAACCTAATCTTTCAATACCTCTTTTTGTTATTTTAATTAAAGAATGACGCTTTAAAAAATCATTTACCGATAATCCAGAAGAAAATTTAGCAGATCCAGATGTTGGTAAGACATGGTTGGGGCCTGCCAAATAGTCTCCCATAGCTTCTGGGGAATAATTGCCTAGAAATAAAGATCCAGCATTTTTAACATTTTTTGTAATTTTCTTATAATCTTTAACACAAAGCTCTAAGTGCTCAGGTGCAATTGAGTTTATAATATCTATAATTTGATTCATACTTTTAGTGTATATAGCTAAACCATAATTTTTTAAACTTTTAGAGGCAATAGTTTTTTTTGGTAAATCTTTTAATTGTTTTTCAATACTAATATTCACTTTTTTAATAAATTTATAATTATTAGTAATCAAAATAGATTGAGCATATTCATCATGTTCAGCTTGAGCAATTAAATCGGATGCAATCCAATCTGGATTAGCGTTTTTATCAGCTAAGATAGTTACTTCTGAAGGACCCGCCACCATATCTATGCCCACATCTCCATAAACTTCTTTTTTAGCAGCTGCTACAAAAGCATTGCCTGGTCCCACAATTTTATCAACTTTTTTTATTGTTTGAGTTCCGTACGCAAAAGCTGCAATTGAATGTGCCCCTCCCACTTTATAAATTGCTTTAACTCCACATTTTTTTGCAGCATATGCTACTGCAGGGTTTAAATTACCGTCTAAAGCAGGAGTGGTTAAAAAAATATTTTTAACTCCTGCTACTATCGCTGGTATACAATTCATTAGAACTGTGCTTGGATAACTTGCTGATCCTCCTGGAACATATACACCCACTTGATCAATTGGGGAAAAAACATATGAAAGTTCATTTTTGTAATTATCTTTAAACTTAAACGGTAAAATTTTTTGTAAGTTATGAAATTTTTTTAACCTTTTATAAGCAATATCTATTGACCTTATTAGATTTGAATCAATTTTTTTTATTATTTTTTCAATTTCTTTATTTGAAAACTGTAGCGTTGTTTTTTTTGTCTTAATTTTTGAAAACCTTTTTTCATATTTAATTAAAGCTTTATCACCTTTTTTTCTTACATCTTTAATAATTGGTTTAACTGTGCCAGACTTATTTTTTTGTACCAATTTTCTTTTATCTAAAATTAATTCTAATTTGCTTATAAAATTATTTTTATTACCATTTAAGTATTTAAGAATCATAAAGTATTATGTTTTGGTTTATTTTTTGTATTCCAAGGTTCGCCTTGATCATCTAAAGTAACTTCAATAACTTCTGCTATAACTCTTATAATTGAATCTCCTGAAAAAACTAATTTCATTTCATAGTTATTATCAGGCATTTGGTTGCTTTCAATAGCAAGAAAATCCAGAAATTTATCTTTAAGTTTTTGGCCAATATTTTTTGAATTAACCTCTAAAACATTGTCAAATTTCAATATTGTTCTAATTCTTTTGTTTTTTCTAAACACACCTTTCTCAACGTCTTCCCACATAAACCTATTGAGCTGCATTAAAAAAATATTATTTTTTTTTAAATTAGCTATATTTTTAATGTCAGCAATAGAATCCTGAAGGTGAGCTGAGATCACTTTTAAATCTTCATTAGTCCGAGCAATAAGTTTTAAATTTTTAACTTCCACTTTATATTCTTTTAATATTAGCTTTACATTTTTTCAATTTTTTTTCTAAGAATTCATATCCTCTATCAAGGTGATATATTCTATTAATTATAGTTCTGTTTTCAGCAATTAAACCAGCCAATACCAAACTTACCGAGGCTCTTAAATCTGTTGCCATCACTTCTGCTCCAGTCAAATTTGATGGCCCTGTAATGATTGCTGTTTTATTCTTTATTTCAATGTTTGCTCCCATTCTCTTTAATTCTGGTACATGCATAAATCTATTTTCAAAAATATTTTCTTTAATTTTAGAGATGCCATTAGCACGTGTCATTAGAACCATTAATTGTGCTTGTAAGTCTGTTGGAAAACCTGGGTAGGGTTTAGTTGAAATATTAATTTTTTTAATTTTATTACTTTTAAAAACTTCTATTTTTGTTTTTTTATCTTTTATTTTAACACCCATTTTTTTCAAAATATTTAATTCAGTTTTTATAATTTTTGTATTTATATTTGTTAAAATAATCTTATTGCCTGCTAAAGCACCTGCAATAATATAAGTTCCTAGTTCAATTCTATCAAAAATAATTGCATGAGAATTTTTTTTTTTTTTATTTGTGCATCCATCTATTAAAATTTTCCTATCTATTATTTTTATTTTACCTCCAAATTTATTAAGAAATGAAACAAGACTTACGACCTCAGGTTCAATCGCACAATTATTTAAAACAGTCTTTCCCTTTGCTTTAAAAGCTGCAAGTATAGCATTCTCAGTTGCCCCTACTGAAATAGTTGGAAAAAAAATATTTGTACCTTTTAATCCATTTTTTGCTTCAGCAAGAATATATCCATTTTTTATTCTAACTCTGGCACCTAATTTTTTTAATGCGAAAATATGTAAGTCAACAGGCCTGGAACCTATGGCGCAACCTCCTGGAAGTGAAATTTTAGCCTTCTTGTATTTTGCTAATAGAGGTCCTAGCACTAATACTCCTGCACGCATAGTTTTTACTAATTTATATGGTGCTAAAGTATTTATTTTTTTATTTGTATTCTTAATCTCAACTATGTTTCTTCTATTCAAAATTTTTATATTTAAACCTATAAATTTTAATAAATCTATCATCGTAAATATATCTTTGACTAAAGGAACATTAGTAAGTTTGATTTGATTAAATAAAATAGTTGCTGCTAAAATGGGCAAACTAGCATTTTTAGACCCAGAAATCGGTATTACGCCTGAAAGTTCTTTTTTTCCTTTTATTAATAATTTTTGCATTAAAGACTTTTAGATCTTGGGAAGAGTTACGCCTTTTTGTTTCATATATTTTCCTTTTCTTTTAGCGTAGTTAACGCTAGGTTTTTCATTACCTTTAATAAAAACAAATTGTGATACACCTTCGTTTGCATAAATTTTAGCTGGTAGCGGAGTGGTGTTTGAAAACTCTAAGGTTACATGCCCTTCCCATCCTGGCTCTAAAGGTGTAACATTTACAATTATACCACATCTTGCATAGGTAGATTTACCAAGACAAATTACTAAAACATTTTCAGGTATTTTAAAATACTCAACAGTTCGAGCCAATGCAAAAGAATTTGGTGGTATAATACATTCTTTTCCAATTTTTGTTACAAAACTATCTTTCTTAAAAACTTTTGGATCAACGATTCCAGAATTTACATTTGTAAATATCTTAAATTCATTGGAAACTCTTGCGTCGTATCCATATGATGATAAACCAAAAGAAATTTTACCTTTTCTCACCTGTCTGCTTACGAAAGGTTTTATCATTCCTTTTTGAGCAGCTTTTTTAATCCACTTATCTGATAATACTGTCATTTTTTTTCTTTTTTTTAAATTTTTTTCTTTTTTTTAAATTTTTTTCTTTTTTTTAAATTTTTTTTTAATGCTGACTCGCGCAATCTAAATAAAGAATCTTTTTTTACAAAAGATTTCATCTAAAGGTTATTTTTTATCTGGGTTAGTTAAATCTTCAAGAGTTATAGGCTTATCTATATCGTGCATTTCCTTTTCCACTTCTGATTTACTATCTGTACTTTCTCTTTTTGCTTTACGTTGTTCAATTCGTGCTTTACGTTTTGCCTCTTTTTTCATTGCTTTATCACCACGCGTAGATTTGTAATCATAATGGATACCCATAATTGCTCCTGCATCTAATATACTTTTACTTGGTTGGCCGGAAATATGCAAGCGCGTAAAAGACTGATTTTGTTAATTTGATAATTGTTAGTTAAATTGACAATTTTTTTGATAAATTTAACTCTGTAATTTTAGGTATTTTTCACCTGTACGATGTTTATATTTTGCATGAAATCTCTCAGGATTTTTCTCCTTTAATAATAAGTTGGCTTTCATGTTTAAATTATCTACCCATGCCTCGTATACTTTTGGATCGTTAAATCCATCAACTTTGATTAAAGAGGAACGTTTCATCATATCGTTAAGACCTCTTCCAGGCCACCATAAATTTTCTTTTACTACTTGCCTATAAACTGGAGTGCCCGGCAATGGTTGCAATATTGCGAAAGAAAAACTATCAGCTCCACTATTTACTGCAAACTCATAAGTTTTTTCCATTTCTTCTAATGTTTCACCAGGATGGCCTACAATATAAAATGAATGAACTAACATTCCTGCTTTTTTTGCTCTTTCAATTGCGGGGTAAACAGTTTCTAAAGGTAATCTTTTATCGACAATGTCATCCAAAACTCTTTGGGAGCCAGACTCGACGGCCAGTGTGATTTGATAACAACCCGACTGTGCCATTCTATAATACATATCTTGTTGATCTTTTAAATGGTAATTTACTTTTGTTCCATTAGGTGTGCACCAAGGCAACCCTAATTTTTCTAACTCATCACACATTTCATAAAGATGATTTTTATCTAGTGTTAACGTATCATCAAGAAATTGTATTTCACCAATATTGTATTTTTTAACATCTTCATTTACCTCTTCCATAATTTTTTTCACTGGCCTCCATCTTATATTATGACCCCACATCATAGGCGTTGTACAAAAGTTACATTTTTCTGGACACCCTCTTGAACACATAATGCTTAGTACTCTAGGTGATTTTGGTTTGGCTCCTTGAAATGCACCAATTTTAAAATAACCTTCCATATCAACTAAATGTCTTGCGGGTCTAGGTAAAAGATTTAAATCTGTAGTTCTATTTTTTGGATTAATTATATATTTTTTTGGACCAATTTTTTTTACTAAACCAGGAACTTTGCTTATATCTTTGTTGTTTACTATTGCATCTGCTAGCTGAACCATTGAAAATTCACCCTCTCCCACCATTGCCAAGTCAATATTATCGTCCTCTAAATCTGGAATATAATCATGTAAATTTGAAGACTTTTCTTTAGAAAAACCATAATCAATAACTGAATTGGAAATATGATTTCCACCCAGTATTACTGTTATATTTTTATTTACTTCTTTAGCGATTCTTGCAACGGAATGAGCAGAGTCTAAGAAATTTGAAAATAGTACAGATATAGCCACAATGTCTGGTGAGTAATCTCGTATATACTTTTTAATTTCTTCATCAGATTGTCCTATCTCAATTTTTTTTGGATCTTTTATGGGTTCTATCTGTTTTCTGTTATCCCAGCCCGCTAAACCTGTATCATGAATTCTTACATCGTGTCCGTTATCTAAAAGAACTGAGGCTATAAGCATTAGTCCTAAAGAAGGCTGGATTCTATTTAAACCATCACTCATCCCAACCATATTTGGAGCTACTAATAAAACTTTAGCTTTTTTTTCTGAGTTCATATTTTATATTTTTTGAAATTTTAGCTTATAAAATTTATAAACAGTTTCAAACAAGACAGCAAATAGTAAAGTTGAAATAACGCTATATGTAAAAAAAGGTATAGCCAGCACAAAGCAAGTAATTAGGCCACCAGCTGAATACCCATACATACCAGATGTCCAAACACCAAAATTTGTAATTAAGAAAAAAATTATTGAACCTATTAAGGCTCCCGTTACTCTATAACTAATATCTTTATTAAAATATTGAGACAATAAACCAATTAAAACTACACTCCCCCATGTCCAGTGTGTTCCCAAATGATATCCAATTACTAAATCTGTTAATGCAAAGCTTACTAATAAGAAAGGTATAAACCTTATACCTAATAAAGCAGGAACGTAAAAACTTAGTGCTAACAAACTTGTAAAATTAGGAGGATGAGGAATAAATCTGCTAGCTGATAAGATAACTAGTATTCCAATGAATATATTGAAATTTTTCATATATGTTTAATATAGTTTTTTAAATCCAAAATTTAAAGCTCTTTCTGGAGCTGAAAATTGTAAGGCCTGACTGTATTTTTCATTAAATATGTTAGTTAAATTAACAAAACCTTTATAATCTCCGTATAAAAAATCTAAACTCAAATCACTAACGCTGTACGACTTTAATCTCATATCTGCGAAATTTCCACCAGCATCATTATTATTACCATAGTCTCGAACAGTATCTGACCATTTAGTCTTCCACCCTAAAATCATATCGTCTGCAATAGCATAATTTGCCCCGACATTAACTAAATGCCTTGGAACTCTGACCATTTGTGAATTTAAAAAATTACCCGCACTTCCTGGACCCAAATCAGGGTCGTCAAAATCTGCTCCATCATAAGTTGAATTATAAGTATAACCAAAATCTAAATCTAAATCTTTCTTTGGTTTAAATTTTGAAAGCAACTCTATACCTCGAGTTCTAACCACACCTGCCATATTTAATGGCGTCCATCCAGCAGCTTTCCAACCTTCGATTGTGTCTTCATATTTATGATTAAAAAAAGTTAAATCAATATTTATTCCTTCTTCAATAAAGTTTTTTTGCATACCAAGGTCAAAACTTCTTCCTTTTTCTGCAACTAAAGAACTAGGATTTGAACTTTTATGAAATTCGTATAATGAGGGAAATTTTATACCAGTACCATAAGAAGACTTAAACGTAGCATCAAGAGAATTTGAAAAATAAGCGAGGCTAACTCTTTCACTGTCTTCATTAAGATTTTGACTATGTTGGTCAAATCTCATTCCAAATGTAGCGTGTAAATTATTCATTAATTTGGATTGAACATCAATATATTGAGAAGAGATTTCTTCCCCTCTTCTAACATCTTCTGTTTCAGAAGGATTGTATCTCATTTCTTCAAATTCTTTTTCTAGTCCAAAAGCAACATTGTGTTTAGAGTTTACTTTATAACTATTATTTAAACTTACAGTATTTCTGTATGACCAATAATTTTGTTCTACGACTTCATTTGCAAATTGAGATTTTATATTGTCAGCAGTTCTGCTCATATAACCAGAACCTAAAATTAAACTGCTTTCCATCTTGCTTAACGGTTGGTAATTTACTTGAACAGTGGCGGAAGAGTCTTTTTCGTGAGACTTGTTATCAATTTGATTAAAATCTGATTTTATTGCATCGTAATGAAGTTTGGAGTCAGTTATTTTATATATAGTTCTAACATCTAATTTATCAGAAATTTTATAACCGTAATTTGTTAGAAAAGTGTGATTTTTATAAGGATCACTCTCATCATTATGATTCATTGCTGACAAGCCATCAGTTTGAAATCTTTCTAGTCCTATATAAAAATCTTTTTTATTATCGGATCCGCCATAAAATAAATTAAGATTATGTGTCTTATCTGAACCAGCGATATATGCGTAATCTTTTTTAAATTCACCTTTTCCTTGCTTAGAAAAAATATTTATGGCACCTCCCATTGCTCCACTTCCATACATTGAGCTCTGATTACCTTTTAAAATTTCAACTCTAGATACTTGTCCTGTCAAAATATCATCAAAATAAAAATCATTTTTTGGAGTTGTACTGTCTGCTTTTTTTACTCCATCAACATATACCGTCGTATAAGCTTTTGGCAATCCTCTTAATTGAATTCCCATTTGTGTACCTGCGCCGCCTGTTTGGAAAAAGTTTAATCCTGTAACAGATTTATTTAAAGAATCCCCTAAAAAAGATTTGTTTGAATTATCAAGATCTTTTTCACTTAAAACAGTCACAGATGTGCCAACTGTAGAAGTTGACTGAGGAGTTTTACTCGGAGAAATTACAATGATTGGAATATTTTCGGCAACAACGTTATTAAAGTTTATTAAAACTAAAAATAATGTAAAAAAATAATAAATTTTTTTCATATCGACCTATCAGTTATGTGAAGAACTATTATCTTCACATTATTATTAATATGCCGATGCTAATTTTACATTGTAGAACTAGACTTACCCTGGCCATTGTTCAACAGCGGACTATACTGGGTGGCGCTCCGACTTTACGGTTGCAGGTACAGCCAATGTATTTCACACTGATTTCCCACCATGCTTTTCAGTACACTCTTACACTATTGAATTTTGTATAATAATCAACTATTTTGTAAAAAATTTCTTAATAGTGGTGGTGATATACTTCATTTCACTTTTTTGCATTTCTGGAAAAATTGGCAAAGAAATTATCTCCCTGCAAACCTTTTCAGTGTTTTTTAGATAATAATTTCCTAATTTTAAACCTTTATGTCTATAAAGAGGTTTGGGCCAATTAATAAGCGCCTCTATTTTTTTACTTCTAAGATATTTAAATAATTCAAATTGTTTATTAGTTCTAATAACGTATGAATTAAATACATCTCTATATTCATTGACACTATACAATTGAGGAAGAACAAGCGGCAAACCCTGAAGAGAATTATTAAATATCTTAGCTATTTGGTTCCTTCTTTTTATATTCTTTTCGAGTATTTTCATTTTGGTGTTCACAATTGCTGCTTGAAGATTGTCTAAACGACTGCAGAATCCAAAAAAATCAATATCGTATCTAGATTTCAAAAATTTACCATTTTTTCTTTTTCCTTGTCCGTGATTTCTTAGTCTGTATACATTTTCAAAAAGCTTCTTATCATTAGTTGCAATAAACCCTCCATCACCAGCTGCACCTAAAGATTTAAGTGGATGTAAAGAAAAGCATCCAGCTTTGCCAAACGTACCAACAAATTTGTTTTTAAATTTAGCACCAAATGACTGTGCGCCATCTTCAATTACTAAAAGATTATGTTTTTTGGCAATTTTCATAATTTCAGACATTTTACATGCGTGACCATACAGGTGAACTGGAAGTATAGCTTTTGTGTTTTTATTTATTAATTTTTCAATTGAATCTGGGTTTATATTGTAGTCAAAAGAAATATCCGCCAACACAGGTTTAGCTCCAATATGTTTTATGGCTGATAAAGTCGCAACATAAGTGTGTGCAACTGATATTATTTCTGAATTTTTTTTAAAACCTAAGGCACCTAACGTTAGTAGTATTGCGTCAGTACAACTATTAACAGAAACTACGTATTTAACTCCCAAGTATTTAGCCACATTTTTCTCAAACTTATCTACCTCTCCTCTTAGAACAAAATCACCTTTTTTCATAATTTCTTTAAAGTTTTTTAAATGTAAGTTTTCTTGTCTCTGGTATTGTCTTCCAAAATCAATGTAGGGTATTTTCCATCTCATAATATTTTATTGGGGTTAGACAAAAGATCTTTAATACCACTTTTCAAATTATATTTAAATTTGTATTTCAAAAATTTTTTTTTATCTAATGGCTTTAATTTACTTAAATCAAAGTCATCATACCTTTCATTAGCTTTATTCTTGTAAATTTTTGATGTTGAGTTAGTCAATTTAATAATTTGCTTAGCAAGGTCAATAATCTTAACTTTTTGATTGTGTCCAATTGTCAATACTTTATTTTTATATTCTTTTTTCATCGCAAGCAACGATGCAAGCGCAATATCTTTGGCATAAACAAAATCTCTAGTTTGCAACCCGTTGCCATGAACTTCAATTGTTTTATTTTTTTTCGCTTTTTTTATAAAAAGTGAAATGACATCTACACCTCTATTGTTCGGTCCATAAATAGTTGAATATCTTAAAATTGTATAATTTAGATTATAGAGCAAATTGAAATTTTTAATAATCTGTTCAGTTGCAATCTTAGAGGTTGTATATAAATTTCCTGCATTTCCATGAGCATAAATGCTGCTTGAGAAGATGAAACGTTTAACTCTATTTAACCTGCAGGCTTCTATTAAATAACTGCTAAATAAAATATTACTTTTTATCGTATCTATTGGAATTGATTTTACCTTAGTAATATCAGAAACACCAGCTAGGTGATAAACACAATCAATATTTTTTGTAATTTTTTTTAATTTTTTAAAATTTGAAAGATTGGATTTTATAAACTTAATTTTTTTTATTTTTGGTTTTTTAATATCTATAACTGTTACATTAAATTTTTTTTTTGCTAAATAACTGACTAAATGAGACCCTACAAATCCACTTCCGCCAGTAACTAAAATATTTTTCATTGAAAACCGTAATTTTAAACGTAGCCGCGTTTTTTTTTATTTTTTGTATTTAGTTCAGCGAGAGCTAAATATTCACTAAGCACTTTTGTGCTTAACTTATCGTTTACCATTGGTTTAGGCGATTGGTGAAAAAAGTATTCCCAAGGCTGTTGGTCAAGTTCATGTCCATTTTCCATAAGCTGGTTATATAGTTCTGTTCCATAGTACGGCGCTAAAACTGATAAAGAATAATAGTCTGCGTCAACTTTTTTTGCAAAATCAATAGTTTCTTTTAAATCGTCGTCAGTTTCTCCTGGAAATCCTGCCATAAAGTAAGCTGAAAAAGGAACTCCAGCTTTCTTGAGCATATTTGCTCCTACTAACATTTCTTCTCGTGTTTCAAGTTTTTTCACTTCAGATAAAATTCTATTACTTCCTGACTCAAAACCAATTTTTACTCTTTCACATCCAGCTTCAGCCATCAACTCACAAATTTCATCGTCTAAATGGTCTGCTCTAGCTTCGCATTTCCATCTCATTTTTAGTTTGTCTTTGATCATCATTTTGAGCATTGTTTTAACTCTTTTTTTATGAACGGTAAAAACATCGTCTACAAAATATACTATTGTGTTGTCCTCAATTTTTAATTGGTCTTTTTGTTCAATATTAGCTGATGCAGCGTAATCAAATTGTGTTGGAACATAATAATTATCTTTTAATAAATGCATCTCTTCAAGAACAGACTCTGGTGATCTTAAGCGTGTGGTTTTTCTATCCCAGTGAAAAGGGGATGCGCAGTAAGTACATTTGTATGGGCACCCTCTAATAGAATTCACATACGAAACATCAACATTTTTTTTCTCATCATCCGGTATGTTCCAAAATTTTTCTCTTTCAGGCATTGGTAAATTGTTAATATCTTTTATCACCGGAGCTATTCCTGTTTTAAATAGTATTCCTCCAGTGTCTCTTGAGACAACGCCAGGAATATATTTAGGATTTTTATTTTCAACTAAAGCTGTCAAAGCTTCTTCACCTTCTCTTTGAATTGAGTAATCAATTGAAGTAAGAGTTTTTAAAATATCAGAGTCTAAAGTTGCATGCACGCCACCAACAACCTGTTTTATTGATGGGTTTACCTTTTTAACTTTATCAGAAATAATTTTTATTGCGCTAATATTAGCTGTATACGATGTGTATCCAACCCAATCTGGTTTAAATCTTAAAATATTATCTTTTACCTCGTGCCAAATAGCATTGTCCAAGTCTTTAAAATAATCTTTATAGGAATTAAAATTAGAAAATATTTTTTTAATTTTGATGTAACCATAGTCGCTTACATAATCAGCGTTATATAGCCAAGCGTCATGTCCTCTTTTGTTTAAATAAGAAGCTATGTATGCAATGCCCAAAGAGTTTGCATTGTATTTCGACCCTAGCAACCTGTAAAAAGGTGGGTTCACTAAAAGAACTTTTGCCATTTAAATGAACTAGCATAAGAGATATGCTTTTTCAATAACTCAATGATTTAGTAGTGTGTCAACTTCCCACGCACCTTACTTTAAGGCTTGTATCTGTATGATTATCTTAAAATTTCAGTAAATTCATTTATCATTTCACTTAGAGTCGGTAATTGATTTTTTTTCATTTCCTCTTGAATTGAAGCGTAATTTTGAAGAATCATTTTTGTAATTGAAATCAGCTCCTCTTTATTTCTTTTTATTACATACACTCCTACCTTATTTTTCTTAACATAAGAAATGTCTTCAAATATAACTATTGGTCTCATTCGGGCCAAAGACTCCTCTAAAACATATGGGTGTGCTTCAGTGTAAGATGGCAAAATTGTTATATTGCTTTTGTCATATTCTTCTATTAATTTTTCTTCAGACTCCACATATCCTAAAAGTTTAATTTTACTATCATTTATTTTAATTTTTTCTGTGTTGCCAGCTATTGTTAGTTGACCTTGTAAGTTCGTTGAAAAGAATAAACTAATAAAATTTTCAATACCTTTCTCAGGATTAATTCTACCTACATATAAAAAATTGGGAATATCAATTTTAGGTATAGAGATATTATTAAACCAATTAGATTTTAATCTGGAAGGAGAAACTAAATATGATTTTTTTTTATCATATAGTCTTTCGTGACAAACAATGACTTTTGAAAAATTTGTAATGATTGTAAACATAAATTTATAAATCCAAACAAATTTAGCTCCAAGTATATGCTTATACTCTTCAAAACCGTTGCTCATTAAGTACGTGTGTATATTTTTTTTTCTAGAGATAAAAAGTAGAATGAAACTTAAAAAAGTGTATGGACTTATCGCTACAATTAAATAGCGAACATCTTTATAAAATAAAGTTTTAAAAACTTGCCATAAAAAAAGCGATATATTTGGCTCTGCTTTAATATTTTTTAGTTCAAAAATATGGTTTTGTTCTACTTTGGTTTTTCTAAAAATACACTGTACATCATAATTTAAAGTTAGTTCGTCTGGTAAAACCTTTAAGTCTAAATTGACACTTCTAAATTCTCTTTTAGAATTTACTGAAACTCTTTCGTTTGAAATGATGACTAATTTCTTCATTCTTTTATTAAAATTTTTTTAATTACTAAAAATAAAAAAGATAAAAACACTGCAATCAAAACGTCTTGTAATGGTGTTGCTTCCGGATAACCATAATTCCATAATACAACTAAAGAGAGCCACATAAACCAATTAAGATATTTAATCATTTAATAAACAACCCTTATCATTACAATTTTTTCCACTCAATTTACTGTTAAAAAAATCAATAGCTTTCATTGCAGAACTCATGTAACTTTTATACATATTTAGATAACCATTTAAACTTATATTTAATTTTTTTCCTTCTTCAATTAAACCTAATCTTGTAAAATTTATTAGCATTATAGCGTTGCCATTGGGTATAGTATTATCATTTATTTCAATTGGGTTAAAAAATAAATCATTAGAATTAATAGGGTTTTTTCTGAAAATATTTTTTTCTTTAATATAAAATTTACTGATCGCTTCATAGCACAACTTTTTTGCAATATTAGAATATTTAAAATTCATCGTTGCTTCAGACAAATCAAGTGACGCATTAATTAAAAGGGCATAATCTTCTAAGAAAACAATATTTTTTGAATAACTATGATGAACTCCGGACTCTAAAAACAATGTTTCTATTTTTGAAAAATATTTTTCTGCTTTTTGTAGGTATTTTTTTTCAGGCAAAATATCATTGGCAGCAACAAGTGAGCTAATCCAAAGACAGTTTAGATCTAATTGAATTTTGTCATCAAAGAAGGGTTTTTTTCTTTTTGATCTTATTTTAAGTAGTTCCGTGATTATTTCTTTGGGCGCTAATTTTTTTTCAACTAATATAATCTTATTTTCCCAATTTCCTTTTTCGTTAATTTCAAAATATTCACTAATATTATTAATATTTTTTATTTCTTCATACGAGTAAACATAATATTTTCCTTCTATTCCATCGCTATCAGCGTCGTAAGCTGAACCTAATAATCCTGACTTAATGCTTGTGAAATCTTCAATTAAAAACTGTATTGTTTGATTTAATTTATGAGTAAAATATTTATTAGGTTCAATTTTACAATATTTAGAAAGTAATAAAATAAATTGAGTATTATCATACAGCATTTTTTCAAAATGAGGTATTATCCAATCCTCATCAACAGTATATCTGGAAATTCCTCCTTCAACATGATCATAGATTCCTTTAGAACAAAGTTTTTTTAGAACTAAACTAACTGGATCTTTATATTTTTTATTTTGAGTTTTATTATAAAAATATAAAAATGTTTCAAATAAATTAAACATCGGAAATTTAGGTGCTCCTTTAAATCCACCTTTGCTTGAGTCTAGATTATTTAATGACAATTCTAAAAGTGGCTCAAGATCTTGTTGTAAAACGTGGCTCTTTTTTAATTCTAAATTTTTTATTATTAAATGTTTTTGTTTAATTATATTTTCTCTTTGATCTTTGTAAGTTTGATATACTTTTTCAATAACTGTTTTGAATGAAGGAAGACTATGCTGTGAATTTTTTGGAAAATAAGTTCCTGCCATAAATGGTACTCCGTATTCATCTAGAAACATAGTAAGTGGCCACCCTCCTCCTGCCTGATTGAACAATTGAAATGAGCTTTGAAAAACAAAATCTAAATCTGGTCTCTCCTCTCGATCTACCTTTACATTTATAAAATATTTATTCATTAATTCAGCAGTTTCATTGTCTTCAAAACTTTCATGCGCCATAACATGGCACCAATGACAACTTGCATATCCAATACTTAATAAAATTGCTTTGGATTTTAGTTTAGCAAAATCTAAAATTTCTTCAGACCATATTTGCCAATTAACAGGATTATTTTTGTGCTGCTGAAGATAGGGACTAGGATCTTTAAATAAATTATTTTTATTAAGATCTAACATCAAAAATTTTTCTTTTAATAATTAAAGATATTAAAATTAAAACCACAAACATAATCAAAGGTGAGTATACCTCTTTATTTAGAATTAAATCTATCAAGTTAAAACTTTCGGAATTTTTAACATATTTATTTAATCCAGCACCGATTGTATTAAAAACAAAAAAACTAGGTATAAAACCTAAAAGACTTGAAAAAAAATAATTTAATTTCTTCATACTGAATATTACTGGTAACATATTTTGTAAAAAAAAAGGCACTCCTAGTCCTCCTATAAACCTATAGATAAAATAATAATAAAATTCATTTTTTTTAAATAGGTAAATATATTTTGAAAATTTCTTTTTAAATATTTTTTGAATTAAATTTTCAAAGAAAAAATTTGATATAGAGTATAGTGCTAAGGCACCAATAGAAATTGATAGTACGGATATAAAAGTTCCAATCCACTTACCAAATAATATTCCTGAAATAATTAATAAAGGAGAACCAAATCCCAAAAGAGCGACCCATATTATAGCAAATATGAAAAATGATAATAAATTAATAAAAAGATTTTTGCTTATAAATATCTCTAAACCTGTTTGAAGTTCCTTATAATACGTAAAATCATTCAACCTATTAATTTCAATTTTAGAAAAGATTAAATATAAGAATATTAACAAAATAGTTAAATAAGAAATCCCTAAAAAAACTTTTAGTTTTTTACTCATAATTTACCTGTACAATAGACAACAATTAAAATATATACCTTAAAATATTTATGAAAAGAACTTATCAACCAAGTAATTTAGTTAGAAAAAGAAGACATGGCTTTAGGGCAAGAATGGCTACTAAAACTGGCAGACAACTCATAGCAAGGAGAAGAGCTAAGGGTCGAAAAACTATCTCAACCTAATCAGATAAATGGTTAAGCTTGAAAGTTTAAAAAAAAGCAACCAATTTAAAAAAGCACTAAAAGAGAAAAAAATTCATTCAGATTATTTTTCAATATTCGCTGCAAAAAATTTTTACAAACCAGTAAATAAAAATAATTTACTTATTAGTTTTGTGATGAAAAAGAAAATTGGCAATGCTGTTAAAAGAAACAAAATAAGAAGAAAATTGAAAGCCATTGTACAAAAATTATTAAAAAAAAGAGGTGCAATTAGTAAAAATTATACTTATATAGTTTTTGGAAAATCAAATGCTTATGCGGAAAAACAAAGTATACTAATGCCGGCAATGATTAAGTGTTTTAAAAAAATTAAATAATGTATAAATTTTTCATATATCTAAACATTGGTTGTATTAAATTATACCAATATTTTCTCTCTCCAGCTTTGGGAAATAAATGTAGATACTTACCAACTTGCTCGGAGTATTATATTGAGTCTCTAAAAATACATGGTTTAATAAATGGCTCGTATTTAGGCGTTAAGAGAATATTAAGTTGTCATCCATTTAAGTTTTTAGGTGGTGGATCTGGATTAAACTATGTGCCTAAAAAAAAACTAGCTAGGAAAAAAATAAATGGATAATAAAAATGTTTTTATAGCAATAGCATTATCTATGTCTGTTTTGCTTTTTTGGGGTGCTTTTTTTGAAACACCAAAACAAGTAAGTACAAAAAATTCTTCTAATCAAATAGAAAAAGATCCGACAGCCCTGCTAACACCAAGTATTAATGAAACAAAAATAGAAAAAAAGATTTCTAGAAATCAATCAATTGGTGAGTCTGAAAGAATTAAAATTGAAAATAATAATATTATTGGTTCGTTGAACTTAGAGGGTGGACTCATAGATGATATCTCTTTTAAAAACCATAAACAAAACTTAGAGAATAATAAAAATGTTGAGTTTTTAAATCCCGCACAAACTGAAAATGGTTTCTACGTTGAAACTGGTTGGACGAGCCTGAGAAATCAAATAAAAGTTCCATCAAAAAACTCTATTTGGAGCGTAAAAGGAAACAATATAATCGGAATAAATCAACCCGTCACATTACAGTGGGACAATGGTGAAGGAATAATGTTTAGAAAACAAATAGAATTAGATGATAAATATTTATTTAAAATATCGCAACAAGTTCAAAATAAAACAAACAAACAAATAGAGTTATATCCCTATGCTCAAATAACTAGAAATAAAATCCCTGATGATATTCAAAATTTTTATATTTCTCATGAGGGTTTTATAGGCGTTTTTGACGAAGAACTAAAGGAAGATGACTATGACGATATTGAAGAAAAGAAGATAATTAGAGAATCAAATAAAGGATGGTTTGGCATCACAGACAAATATTGGATGACAGCTCTGGTTCCGAAAAATGGAGAAAACTTCAAATCAACTTTTTTATATCAAGATGGTTTTAAAGCTAATTATATTTTAAATAAACCAACAATAATTAGCCCCTCATCTAGCAACACTAATGAGGTAAAACTATTTGTTGCTGCAAAAGAAGTTGAGACTATAGATGCTTATGCAGCTGAACAAAATATAGAAAAATTAGATTTAGTAATAGATTGGGGTTGGTTCTATTTTTTTACCAAGCCTCTATTTTTCGTAATAGATTACTTATTTAAATTTTCTGGAAATTTTGGAATAGCTATTGTTCTTATTACAATTGGCATAAGATTGCTTTTTTTTCCTCTGGCAAACTATTCGTTTAGGTCTATGGCTAAGATGAAAGCTGTCCAACCAGAAATGGTGAGGTTAAAAGAACTACACAAAGAAGATAAAATGAAACTTCAGCAGGAAATGATGGCTTTGTATAGAAAAGAGAAAATAAACCCAGCCTCTGGTTGTTTGCCTGTTTTAATACAAATTCCTTTCTTTTTTGCAATTTACAAAATGTTATTTATTTCATTGGAAATGAGGCATCAGCCATTTTTTGGCTGGATAAAAGATTTATCTGCTCAAGACCCTACTTCTCTATTTAATATTTTCGGTTTAATTCCTTGGGACCCACCTAGTTTTTTAATAATAGGTATTTGGCCAATATTAATGGGCGCATCAATGTGGGTACAACAAAAATTAAATCCTGCTCCTGCTGACCCAATTCAAGCAAAAATATTTGCTTTTTTTCCTATCTTCCTGACTATTATTTTAGCTTCTTTCCCATCAGGATTGGTTGTTTATTGGACTGTAAACAATATTTTAACGATTGCTCAACAATGGGTAATAATGAAAAAAACAACAGTAAAAACGAATTAAATGTCAAAAGAAATTTCCTTGAAAGAGGTTAAAAAATTTTGGCCTCAAACTGCACCTAACATTAATAACATTCAGAAATATATTGAAAAATATCAAAATGAAATGATTGTTATTAAATATGGTGGTAACGTTTTAATAGATAGAGACATATTCAATAATTTTATAGATGACATCATTATATTAAATAAATTAGGACTATCGATTGTAGTTGTGCATGGTGGTGGTCCAAGAATAAAAAGAGAATTGGAAAAGTCTAGCATTCAAACAAAATTTATTAGAGGTTTAAGAGTGACTGATGACAATATAATTAAAATTGTTGAGAATGTGTTAATTGATTTTAATAATGATATAGTGAATGCCTTAAAAAAAAAGGGATCAGAAGCTGTTTCAATTAATACTAAAAATAAAAATATAATTAACGTAATTCCTGAAAAGGAAGAGCTTGGTTTTGTTGGAGTGCCAGATAAAATTAATACTGACATTATTAAAAGTATAACTGATAAAAATCAAATACCAGTTGTTGCTCCCTTGGGTTTAGGAAAAAATAATGTCCCATACAATATAAATGGTGATACAGCGGCTGGGGCTATAGCTAAGTCTTTAAATGCTAGAAGATTGCTTTTAATGACAAATGTGGAAGGTGTATTGGATAAAAAAAAAAATTTAATTACTGAAATTTCTTCATCAAAAATTTTAGATATGATTAAAGATGAAGTCATTACTGGAGGTATGATACCTAAAATTAATACATGTTTAGATGTGGTAAACAAAGGAGTTAGAGGAGTAGTTATAATGGATGGAAGAAAAAATCATTCAATTTTAAATGAAATATTTTCAGATTCAGGTGCAGGAACATTAATTAGATAATGAAAGAATTGAAAGAAATAAAATACTGGTTATTTGACTTAGACAACACATTATATTCTGGAGATACAAAAGTTTTTGATCAAGTAGATAAAAAAATGTCTAAGTTTATTTCTGATAAACTTAATGTAAGTATTGATGAGGCTAAAAAAATACAAAAAAACTACTTCTATGAATATAATACTACCTTGAACGGTATGATCAAAAACCATAAAATTGATGCAAATGAATTTTTAGAATTTGTTCATGATGTTGATCTAAATTTTTTACAAAAAAATGAGTCTTTAGAAAAAGAAATCGCGAAACTGAATGGTAAAAAGATCATATTTACTAACGGCTCTAAAGCTCATGCGGCAAATGTTACAAAAAAAATAGGAATTGAAAAGGTTTTTGACGGTGTTTTTGATATTGTGGACTCTGATTTTGTGCCCAAACCTTCTAAACAGCCGTATGAAAAAATTATAGAAAATTTCAAAATAGAGCCACAATATTGTATATTCTTTGAAGATATTGCAAGAAATTTAAAACCAGCTCATGAATTAGGCATGAAAACAGTTTGGATAGAAAATGATGAACCTTGGGCAGCCAAATACTCGGATTCTGACTTTATTAATTATAAAACAAAAAATTTGGCGAATTTTTTAAAGGAGATAAATGATTTTAAATAATTTTGAAAAAACTATTAATGAAGCTTATGAAAATAAAGAAAAAATAAACGCTAATTCTGACAAATCGATTATTGATGCAATAAAAGAAACTATAGAGTTAGCTGATCAAGGAAAAGTTAGGGTGGCCGAAAAAAAAGATGGTTCTTGGGTAGTAAATCAGTGGGTTAAGAAAGCCATACTTTTAAGCTTTAAAATAAATAAAATGGAAATTTTAAGAGGTCCTTATACTTCTTGGTATGATAAAGTTCCTGGAAAATCTGTCAACTGGAAAGAGGAAGATTGGAAGAATGCTGGTTATCGTCACGTGCCAAATGGAGTGGTTAGAAAAGGATCTTTTATTGCTAAAAATGCAGTTCTGATGCCATGTTTTGTAAACCTTGGGGCATACGTTGATGAAGGCACGATGATAGATACATGGGCTTCAGTCGGTTCATGCGCACAAGTAGGGAAAAATTGCCATATATCTGGTGGAGCTGGTATCGGGGGTGTACTTGAGCCTTTGCAAGCAGGTCCTGTAATAATTGAAGATAATTGTTTTGTTGGTGCTAGATCTGAAATAGCAGAAGGTGTTTTAGTTGAACAAGGGGCTGTAATTTCAATGGGTGTTTATATTGGCGGGTCCACTAAAATAGTTGATAGGACCACAGGTGAAATTTCTTATGGAAAAGTACCTGCTTATTCAGTGGTTGTACCTGGATCTTTACCTAATAAAAATAATCCAGATGGTCCATCACTTTATTGCGCCGTGATTGTTAAACAAGTTGATGAAAAAACTAGAAGTAAAACTTCAATAAATGACTTGCTTAGAGATTAATGCCAAATATTAATGAATTAAAACTAGCTAAAGATCTAATTAAATTTCCAAGTATTACACCTAAGGATGCCGGAGTTATAAATTTTTTAAGTAAGCGGCTTCGCTCCCTAGGGTTTAATTGTAAAATATTAGAATTTAAAGATAAAAAAAGTAAACCTATTAAAAATCTTTACGCTCGATTGGGGACTAAACAACCAAATCTTTGCTACGCTGGACATACAGATGTTGTTCCTCCAGGCAATCTTAGTGATTGGACAGTAAATCCATTTAATCCGGTAATTAAAAAAAATTATTTAATTGGAAGAGGAGCAAATGATATGAAAAGCTCTATTGCCTGCTTTGTTTCAGCTGTAAATAAATTTCTTAAGAATAAAAAAAAATTTAATGGCTCTATAAGTTTTTTAATTACAGGGGATGAAGAAGGATTCGCAATTAATGGTACAAAAAAAGTTGTAGACTATTTAAAGAAAAAAAAAGAAAAAATAGATTTCTGTATAGTTGGTGAACCAACAAATCCAAATAGACTTGGTGAAATGATAAAAATTGGTCGACGTGGAAGTCTTTCAGGAAAAATTGAGATCTATGGAATGCAGGGACATGTTGCTTATCCTCATCTTTCAAATAATCCTATTAATACTCTAATTGCTATTTGTAAAAAACTAAAAGAAAAAAAACTAGACAAAGGTAATAAAAATTTTCAACCGTCAAATCTTGAGTTTACTTCTATAAATGTTGATAACAAAGCTCATAATGTAATACCTTCAAGAGCTAGAGCTCTATTCAATATAAGATATAATAATTTTCATACAGCAGTCTCGCTTAAAAGAAAAATTAATCAAATAATTAAATCTATTTCTAAAAAATATAAATGCAATTTTAAAATTGAATATATTGCTAATGGAGATTCTTTTATAACTAAACCTGAGAAAACTATTCATATGGCAAAAAAAATTATTAAAAAGATTACAAAAATAACACCTAAATTTTCTACAACAGGAGGAACTTCTGATGCAAGATTTATAAGAAAAATATCACCTTGTCTTGAATTTGGGTTGGTAAATAAAACTATGCATAAAGTTGATGAATGTGTTTCAATTGCTGATCTCAAAAAACTAACTAACATTTATAAAAACATTCTAATAGAGTATTTTAAGTGAAGCTGTATAAAGTAAAAAGATCTAATATTGATAACAAAGGGCTGTATGCTGCTAAGAATATTAAGGCTGGAGTTAAAATTATTTATTACAAGGGTAAAATAATTACTAAAAAAGAAACAGAGAGAAATCCTAAGTATGACAATGATAAAGCTATTTACTTATTTAATCTAAATAGTAGATACGATTTAGATGGAGATTTTGAATTTAATACAGCTAGATTAATAAATCATTCTTGTAATCCCAATTGTGAAGTAGACGGTAAAGGTCTTAAACTATGGATATTTGCCTTAAGAGATATAAAAAAAAATGAAGAACTATCTTATGATTATGGTTTTGGATTTGATGAAGACTATCAGCAATTTCCTTGTAAATGTGGCGCAAAGAATTGTTGTGGTTTTATAGTTAGAGAAGGTTCAAGATGGAGGATAAAGAAAAAGAAAAAAAATGAGTCAAAAAGAATTTAAAAAAACAGTTTCGATTATATTACCCAATTTTAATAGCGTAGAATATATTTCATCTACGATTAACTCAGTAAAAAATCAAAGTTTTAAAAATTGGGAGCTCATAATAGTGGATGATTGTTCAGATATTAAAACTAAAAAAGTACTAAAAAAATTTGATAATAATAAAAAAATAAAAATTTTTTGGTTTAATAAGAATAAAGGTGCCGCTTACTGTAGAAATTTTGCAATAAAAAAATCAAAATCTAAATATTTAGCATTCATAGATTCTGATGATATTTGGGAAAGAAATAAACTTAAGTTACAATTAGAATACATGAATGTTAATAATCTAGATTTTACGTACACATATTATAAAACTTTCGGCTTAAAACTTAAAAAAGTGAAGCCGCCTTCTAGATTAAATTTTAGAGAATTTGTAAAGAATACATCTATAGCTACTAGCACAATGATATTAAAAAGAAAAATTGCAAAAGGTTCAAAATTTACAGATACAAAAATTTGTGAAGATTATTTTTTTAAATGCAAAATCTTAAAAAAAGTTAAAAATGCATATTGTTTAAAAAAATATTTAACAAGATACAGAATACGTTCAGACTCAATGCAAAGTAGTATGTTTAAAAATTTTTTCTGGATTTGGATTATTAACAACAAATATAATAAATTTAATTTTTTTCAAAATTTAAATTCTTTATTTTTTATTTCACTTAATTCAATAAAAAAATATGGTTTTAAGTAATTAATATTTTACTTTTACAAGATATAAACCGTATGCTGGTGCAGGTGGTGCGCAGTTTGATCTTTTTTTTAAGTTCAAAATTTTTTTAAATTTTTTTATTTCCCATTTTTTTTCTGCTAAATACTTAAGGCAACCAACCATAGATCTTACTTGATTTTGTAAAAATGATTTTGACCTAAACTCTATTAATATTAATTCTCCAGTTTTTTTAATTTTAATTTTGGATAATGTTTTTACTGGTGATTTGGCCGAGCATGATGAAGCTCTAAATGTAGAAAAGTCATGGGTGCCCTCTAAAATTATTGCACCTCTTTTTAATAAATCTACATTTAAATTTTTCTTAACATGCCAAGCTCTATTCTTATTGATTGATAAATCGCTTAGTCGATTTATAATTTGATATCTGTAAGTTCTTTCTCGTGCATCATATCTAGAATTAAAACTTACTTTTTTCTTTTTAATATCAATTATTGAAATCGAATGTTTTCTTAAAAAATAATTAATAGAATTTAAAAATATTTTTTTGTTATCTATTTTCTTATCAATTAAAAAGTTAGCTGTTTGTCCTAGCGCATGAACACCTTTATCAGTTCTACCTGCTCCAACAATCCTTATTTTTTTTTTTAAAATTTTTTTTAGAATTTTCTCTATTACTTCTTGAACCGAAATACCGTTCTTTTGGTATTGCCACCCTACAAATTTTAACCCATCGTATTCAATTAAAATTTGATAGTTATGTTTCATTTAAGTTACTTCCAACATCTATTTTATTTCCCACCAAAAAATCGTTAACTTTCATACTTTTTTTTCCTTCTTTTTGTAATTTTAAAATTTGGACAGAATTTTCAGAACTTCCAATTGTTAATTTTTCATTAATAATCTCACCAGGATTTCCTTGAATTTTAATTTCTTTTGCTTTCAATACTTTTATTCTACTTTTGCCTAGTTTGAACCAGCTCCCAGGATTTGGATATAATGCATTTATTTTAGCAACAATATTTTTTGCCTTGTCATTCCAATTAATTTTTGTTTCCTCTTTTTTAATTTTTTTAGCATAAGTTGCTTTTGTACTATCCTGTGGAATAAATCTTTCTTTACCTTTTTCTACGATATCTAAGCAATCAATAATTACAGAAGATGATAAGGATGAAATTTCATGACTTAAACTTTCATAATTGCTATCTTTTTTTAAATCAATTTTAATAAATTTCATTACAGGGCCGGCGTCTAATTCTTCAATTATTTTCATAATTGAAATACCTGTTACTTTGTCCATATTCATTATAGCTCTCTGTATTGGTGCTGCTCCTCTCCATTTTGGTAATAAAGATGCATGTATATTCAAAAATTTCGTATTATTTAAATTTAATATTTTTAAAGGTAAGAGTTTTCCATAGGCTACTACTATAGCTATATCTGCATTTAACATTTTTATAAAATTATATTCTTCTTCAGAGTCAAGACTTGCAGGACATCTAACTGTTAATTTCATTTGCTGAGCATATTCATGAACTGGTGACTTAATTATTTTTTGACCTCTAGATTTTTTCTTTGGAGGCTGTGTGTAAACAGCTATTATTTTATGCTTTGAAGCTTCAATTGTTTTTAAAATTGGCACAGAAAATTCTGGAGTGCCCATAAAAATAATTTTTAATGACATTAAATTGAAATTTAAAGAGCTATTCTTTCTATGGATTTTTTTTGTTTGGATAGTTTTTTAATTATCATACTTTTTTTTAATTTTGATAAATAATCTATAAATAAAACACCTTCTAAGTGATCTATTTCATGCTGTATGCATGTAGCGAGCAATCCCTCAGCTTTTAATATTTGTTCCTTTCCATTGTAATCTAAAAATTTGACATCACATTTTTCTGGTCTATTTATCTCAGCAAATTGATTTGGTACTGACAAACACCCTTCCTCGTATATAGCGTCATTATCTGAGCTCGAAACTATTTCCGGATTAACAAAATACATAGGGGTTTTTTTTTCATTATCCCGCGTCAGATCAATTACTATTATTCTTTTAGGTACACCAATTTGTATAGCAGCCAGACCTATCCCAGGAGCATTGTACATTGTTTCAAGCATATCATCCATTAAAGAACGTATCGAGTCATCCACTTTTTCTACTGTTTTTGATTTCTGTCTAAGAAATGGATCAGGTTCGATTAAAATTTTTTTAATAGCCATTATATATTTATAATATAATTAAAGTCTTAATGGTAGTGCTGAAATTAAAATTTCATTTCTTATTTTTTTCAAATTAATTTGATTTAAAAGATGTATTACAAAATATATTGTTTCTGAATCAAGTTGATCTGGCTCATCCTCGCCGATTATTTCAACTATTTTCAAAGCGAGAAAAGCAGTTTCGTTATTTTTGGCTAATTGCATCAAATTAGAAGGCACTTCATACTTTTCCAATTGCTTTTCATAATTAAGATCTTTTGGTAATTGAAACCCATCAAAGTTTAACGATTCTATCAAAGCTAAATCTTTTGCCGAAAAAAAATATTTTTTATTTCTTTTTATTTTTTTATAAAGCTTATTGAGTTCTTTTTGAATTTTTTTCTTATTTTCATCTTCTACGAAATACTTAACTAACTTTGATCTATGCAAAATTTTATCATCATATTTAATTTTTCCCATTTGTAAATTTTCCTCAAATATAATATTTTTTTTTACAGCATCTTTATAAGATTCTGGAACTTTATTTGGGTTTAATTCTTCCAGTCTATCACTTAAAAATTTTACATATACATTAGACAAGTTATCTTTTTTAAAAAGTTCATCTAATAAAAATAAAAGTTGTATTTTATTTTCAACATCATCTGAAAGAAGATATTTTTGATAGATTAGAGCTCTAGAGTCACTTCCTTCTAAAGTTTGATATATATTATTTGCATTAATTAGAGAATTAAGATCAAAGGGAATTTTTTTATAGATATTGAATATTTTCTGTTTGTCAAATTGATTTTGATTTGCTGCAATTTCTAAATTTTTTAATTTTTCTTTATCTTCAATATTTTCAAGTTGTATTAGATTTGCAGCGTTTAAATATTCCCAAATAATTTTTTTTGTTTGTTTTTTAGGCTCAAACTTAAAATCTTCAATAGTAATACTTGAAAGATAAAAATTGAGTAGATTATCCTCTTTTACTTTATTGTTTGTTTTACTGGTAATGCCTAAAAGAAAATTAATTTTATCATCAAAAAATTTGTCAGATTGTTTTTGTTCTTTTAAAATATCATAGAGAAGTTGAGCTTCATTTTTTTTGTCATTAAAAACTAAACAATAAATTTTAAATTTTTCTAAATATGAATCCTTTATATTTTTATCTACAAAATTTATTTTTTCACAGCCATCTTTAATATTTGCCTGAGCGATATTAACATCTACTAGATGCTGTATAATTATTTTTTTATTATGAAATTGATTATTTTGTTTTAAAAAATTCTCAATAAGATCAGTTCTCTTATTATTGATCATCCAATTTATTTTTAAATTAATAAATTCTTTGTCAGTCATTTCTTTTGGTGGATACGCAAAAGAAAAGAAAGTATATTCAAATATTTTTTCTGCAGTTTTAGAAAGTTTTATTTTATTTATTCTTTTAATACTCAACCTAACATCTTCAGCATTAGTTTGTGACCACATATTTAAATCATAGTCATTTTTAGCAGGATCATAGATTCCATAAATTTTTTCGTCTTCATTATTTTCTAATATTTCATTTTCAATCTCAACTTTATTATTTTCTGAGTTATTAAATATTTTTTTATTAATCGATGGCTTAAGACTTGTGTTTTGTTCTGTTGATTCAATCTGATCTTGTTGATTTTTACTCCAAATATCTATCTCTTCCTCTGAGTGCAGCGGTAAAAAATTTAAAATTAAAATTAAAAGGCCTATATATCTATTAAAGCTTTTTGATTTCATTCGAAATATCTATTTTATAATTTTTCTCAGGGCTAGGAAAATTAATTTTTTCTATTAAAAAAATTCCAACTATTAAAAAAATTACAAGAAAAATAAATTTAATTAATATTCTCACTAATGAGCTTCCAAAGCTTTGTTGTCGGTTGTATTTAAGTTGCATAGTTAAAAAATATATTTAAACTCAGAAAATAAGACATATTTGTGATAAATCAAATTTAAAATTGGTACTATATTTGAAAAAAAACCTTGTATTAACCGGAATGATGGGTGTTGGCAAATCTACAGTAGGAAAAAAGCTTTCAAAAAAGCTTCAGATTAAGTTCGTCGATATTGATAAATTTATTGAAAAAAAAGAAAATTACTCAATTCAAGATATTTTTAAAAATAAAGGAGAAGATTATTTTAGAAAAATAGAGAAAAAAATAACACTTGAAATTTTAAAAAAAAACAATTTAGTCATTGCTCTAGGTGGTGGCTCATTTATGGATAACCTAATTCGAAAAGAAATAAATAATTCTTCAATAAGTTTTTGGATTGATCTCAAAATTGAATCTATTATACCAAGATTAAAGAATGTAAAAAAAAGACCTTTGTTAAATCAAGACAATTTGAAAGAGTCTATGAATAAAATTTACTTAGAGAGAAAGAAAATTTATAATGAAGCTAATTTTAGAATTAGATGTAATTCGATGAATGTAGATGAAATTGTAATCAAAATAATCAAACTTTATGAAAATGCAGGAAATTAAATTTAACGGCTTAAATCACGGTTATTCAATATTTGTTGGAAATAATATATTAGGTCTTCTCTCAAAAAAAATAAAATTACTTTGCCCTAAGACAAAAAAAATAGCATTAATAATAGACACAAAAGTACCTAAAAAATTTAAAAATATAATTAAAAAAAAATTAAAAGGTTATGATCTTTTAATTCTTTCTTTTACAGCAAATGAAAAAAATAAATCATTAAAAATTATAAATTTTTATATAAATAAAATGTTATCCAAAAATTTTAATCGTTCTGATTTAATAATTAGTTTAGGCGGAGGTATAACTGGAGATGTAACAGGATTTGTTGCTAGTATTTTCAAAAGAGGCATAAATTTTATTAATATTCCTACTACATTGCTTGCTCAAGTTGACTCTGCTGTTGGAGGAAAAACTGGTGTTAATTCAATTTATGGAAAAAATCTAGTGGGTTCATTTTATCAACCTAAATTAGTAATCAGTGATACTTTATTTTTAAATTCTTTGCCAAAAAAAGAAATGGTGTGTGGATATGCTGAAATTTTAAAACACTCTATTATCAAAGATAATAGTTTTTTTAATTGGTTAAAAAAAAATACTAAAAAAATTATTTTAAAATCATCTAAAGAATTGACATATGCAATAAAAAAAAGTTGTCAAATAAAAATATATTTTGTAAAAAAAGATATAAATGAAAAAAATTTAAGAATGATCTTAAATTTTGGTCATACTTTTGCGCATGCGATAGAAATTAAGAATAATTTTTCAAAAAAAATTACTCATGGAGAGGCTGTGTTATCAGGTATAATGTTAGCAATCAGAATCTCTTTAATTAAAAAAGTTTGTAGCTCTAAAATTTTAAATGATATTAAGCAAATTTATAAAGACAATAACCTGGATTACACTTATAAAAAATATTCAAATCAAAGTGCTATTGCTAGTTTGATTCCATATCTTAAAAATGATAAAAAAAATAATGATAACAAAATAAACTTTATTTTATTAAAAAAAATAGGTAAAACTACACTTCCTAACAAATATAAAATTTCGCTTAAAAATTTAAAAAAATTAAGTAAACCTATTTCTCAATACTAATTTCTAAAGCATGAATTTTAGTTTTTAAATCCTCTTTTAAGATTTTCATTATTATTTTTTGAGCATTTACTCTCGAAATTGAGTTTAGATATAAAGACTTGATTTTTAAATGTAAATGAAATTTATCAGGAGAAAAGAATTTATGACCTTTATGTTTTTGAGAATTGTCAACAATAACAATCTCCTCGATTTCTGTATGTTTCTTTAATCTCGATTCAATCTCGTCAAAATAATTTTTCATTAATATAATTTTACTATATAGAATTAAGAATGAAAATTATATGTGATTGGGATAATTGTAAAGAAGCTGGAACCTACAAAGCGCCGGTTGAAAAAGATAATAGCAAAAAGTATAGATTGCTCTGTTTAAATCATATCAAGATATTTAATAAAAACTGGAATTATTTTGAAAATATGAATGATCAAGAAATAGAATTTTTTATTAAATCTGACTTAACTTGGCATAAATCCACTAAAACTTTTGGTTCATCTGATAATTTTTTTAATATATTATGGAATAATGCTCTTGATGATAAGCTTAATATTTTTAAAAGTTCCAATTTTAGAGATTTTAAAAAAACAAAAATTTCTCAGCAAGATAGAGATGCGCTGCATGTAATGGAATTGAATGATGAAGTAAAATGGGAACAAATTCATTCTAAATTTAAAGAACTTGTAAAAAAATATCATCCTGATAAAAACCAAGGAAATAAGAAATTTGAAGATAAGTTAAAAATGATTACTCTTGCTTATAGTCAGCTAAAAAAAACTTTAGGAAAAAAATGAGTTCACAACAATTTATAGAAAAGCCAGATATCAAACTTTCAGTTAAACAAACTTTTGGGTTTGAAAGTGATTTGAAAATAAAAGCTTTTTCAAAAAAAAATGAATATGTTCCAAAAATTGATACAGATTATAAATTTGATAAAGACACAACATTAGCTATCTTAGCTGGTTTTTCTTTTAATAAAAGAGTTTTAATTCAAGGATATCACGGAACTGGCAAGTCCACCCATATAGAGCAAGTTGCGGCTAGATTAAACTGGCCATGTATAAGAGTTAATCTTGATAGCCATGTTAGCAGAATTGATTTAATCGGAAAAGATGCAATAGTATTAAAAGATGGAAAGCAAATAACAGAATTTAAGGAAGGTATTTTACCCTGGTCTATTCAAAACCCTGTGGCTCTAGTATTCGATGAGTATGATGCAGGTAGACCAGATGTAATGTTTGTTATTCAAAGAGTGTTAGAAAGTGAGGGAAATTTTACTCTTTTAGATAAAAATAAAGTTTTAGAACAACATGATTTTTTTAGACTTTTTGCAACGACAAACACAGTAGGTTTAGGAGATACGACAGGTCTTTACCACGGCACACAACAAATCAACCAAGGTCAGATGGATAGATGGAACATTGTTTCCACACTAAATTATCTACCTTTTGATAAAGAATTAGAAATTGTTTTGGCTAAAAACAAAAGTTTAAATAATAAAGATGGAAAAGAATTATTATCAAATATGATTAAAGTAGCTGACCTTACTAGAAAAGGATTTATCAATGGAGACATTTCCACTGTAATGAGCCCGCGTACTGTTTTACATTGGGCAGAAAATACTAGTATTTTTAAAGACCAAGGATATGCTTTTAGAATAACTTTTCTAAATAAATGTGATGAATTAGAAAAGAAAATAATTTCTGAATATTACCAAAGATGTTTTGGTGAAGACTTGCCAGAGTCATCCGTTAATATCACTTTATAAAGTGGACAATAAAAAAGAAAAATTAGAATATTTTAAAACAGCTATTAGCTCAACCGTTAGGTCAATTTCAAATTCAGAAGAAGTAGAGGTTTCTTTCGGAAATCAAACCCCAAAATCTGAAAAAGATTCAATTAAATTACCCGAACTAGGTCAGATAAATAATAAATTAAACTTTGATCAGATCAGGGCCATAGCTGACTCTAAATCATTAAATTTCAGATTTTCGAATAATAAAACATTTAAGAAATACGAGCCTGAAGGAAGTATCTCAAAAAGACTTTATAAAATTTCAGAAAAAATAAGATGTGAAAAAATAGGAACTAGCTATTTTAAGGGTGTTAAAAATAATATTGAAAAATTTTATCAAGAGAGACTTTCTGGTCTGGATTTAAAAACTAGCGAAGATAAGATTATAGAGTCTTTTGAAAATTATCTTAGAACAAAATTTCTAGATTTTAAAAATGATGACAAAATCGATAAAAAGTTAAAATCATACAAAAAAGATTTAAATGACAAGTTTAAAGATAAAATTACCCAATTAAATGAGTCTACATTAGATCAAAAGAAATTTAATTCTTTAATCTCTGAACTAATTTCAAATATGAATTTAGACGAAAATCTTGAAGAAGAAAAAAAAGATGAAGACAAAAATAACGATGATAAACAAAACAAACCTGATAACCAAGATAAACAGGCAAAAGAAAAGGAAGATAAACAAGAGGAAATGTCTATAGACTCGGGTATGCCAGATCTTGAAAATGTAGCAAAAGAATCGGATCAAGCCGTAGAAGACTTAGAAATTGAAGATAGCTCTCAACCTGATTTAAAAAGTAAAGGTAAAAACACACTGGGAGATAAATATTATAAAACTTACACAGAAGAATTTGATGAGATAATTAAAGCAGAAGATTTGGAAAATACAGAGGAGTTAACAAGATTGAGAAAGAATTTAGATCAGCAATTATTACAGTTAAAAAATTTCATATCAAAACTAGCAAATAAATTGCAAAGAAAGCTGTTAGCAAAACAAAATAGATCTTGGAATTTTGATCTTGAGGAAGGTTTATTGGACACTTCAAAATTACCAAGAATTATTATGGATCCATTTAATTCACTAACTTTTAAAAAAGAAAAAGATATAGAATTTAAAGATACTCTTGTAACGATTTTAATTGATAACTCAGGCTCTATGAGGGGGAAACCAATCTCAGTAGCGGCTATTTGTGCAGACATTCTTTCTAGAACTTTAGAAAGGTGCGCCGTGAAAGTAGAAATTCTTGGTTTTACAACTAAACATTGGAAAGGTGGACTATCGAGAGAGAAATGGATGAAAAATGAAAAGCCTACTCTGCCTGGAAGATTAAATGATCTTAGACATATTATTTATAAATCAGCTGATACTCCTTGGAGACAAGCAAAAAATAATATGGGGTTAATGCTTAAAGAAGGATTACTAAAGGAAAATATTGATGGTGAAGCACTTAAATGGGCTTACAATAAAATGAATAGAAGAAAAGAAGATAGAAAAATATTAATGGTAATTTCTGATGGTGCTCCTGTTGATGACTCTACTCTTTCAACAAACACTAGTGATTTTCTAGAGTCAAATTTAAAGAAAACTGTTAAATGGATTGAAAATAAAACAAATATTGAATTGTTAGCGATAGGTATTGGCCATGATGTTACTAGATATTATAATCAAGCAGTTAAAATCACTGACGTTCAAGATTTAGGTGATGTTATGATTAATCAGCTTACTGACCTATTTGTAGAAAAGAATAGAAAGACATTACATTAATTTAAATACAATTAGGATTAAACCCAATTAAATCGT
>Ga0209335_10001088_pt1 | contig 32056 bp, 43 predicted proteins | sample COG_09_FD_184753 | JGI IMG/M metagenome (GOLD analysis project Ga0209335, IMG submission 184753) | Pelagic Microbial community sample from North Sea - COGITO 998_met_09 (SPAdes) (version 2) | ecosystem: Environmental > Aquatic > Marine > Neritic zone/Coastal water | place: Helgoland, sampling...
CAGGTTTAGCAGGTTTATCAGGTTTATCAGGTTTAGCAGGTTTAGCAGGTTTATCAGGTTTAGCAGGTTTAGCAGGTTTATCAGGTTTAGCAGGTTTAGCAGGTTTAATTTTAACACATCTACCTGTTGCGGGATTTCTATATTGATCTTCTTTACAAGGTTTAACATTAGTTTTGTTATTAGATTGTTTAACTGGTGTGGGAAGTTTCCATTTTCCTTTAGCAATCATTTCTTTTTCAAAATTCACAACCTGTATATATTTTGCGTTGTGTCTCATATAAACTTTAGATGAATCATTATTTGTATTTTTTTTATATATAACTCTGTCTTTACCACAAACAAATTGTTTGCCAATTGGTAAATATGCTTTCTTGGCATAACCACCTTCAAATAAATTATTAATACTCATTTTTATATAAACAATATTTTTATTGTAAAATAAACCCAATATAGTTATAAAAGATAATATATTCCAATTAATTTTATCTGTGTTTAAATAATATAAAAATAATGTAATCTTTTTTATAAATTAGGTATAGACCTAATATAATTCCGGTCTAAAACATTACTAAACCACCCTAAGATAGTTGAACTTAATTACATATTGGTCAGTTTATTTTATGTGCTACTTACTGATTTACGAAGTAAATGAATATTTTCTTCAAAAACTGAAAGATATTTTTAATTTAGGTTTATTTAGTGATATAGACATCATATGTAAAGTTTTGCTGTTTTGAGTTTAGATGATTTAATTACAATATATTATTCAAAAAATTATAAAATTACACATAATTTATTACAGTAAATCATTGGTTAATAAATAGGAAGTACTGTTTTATATTGAAATATTGATGGATTTTTATATATACTAATCCATTGAATTTTATCTTTATTGGCTTCAAGTAGCTTAATAGCATTCGGGTTCTTAGACAGATTAGACCAATCAATCTTATCTTCATTAGCTTCAAGTAAATGTATAGCATTTGGGTTCTTAGATAAATTTGACCAATTAATTTTATCGTGATTGGCTTCAAGTAATTCAATTGCATTCGGGTTTCGAGAAAGACAATCCCAATCAATTTTATCTTCATTCATTGTAAGTAAATATATAGCATTCGGATTCTTAGATAAATTTGACCAATTAATCTTATCTTGATTTGTTTTAAGTAGATCAATTGCATTTGGATTCTTAGATAAAGCATTCCAATCAATTGATAGTCCATTTTGAAGTGTATTAGGATCATCACTGTTAATTAAATCAATTATATTTGGATTCTTACATAATTTATCCATACTATCTTCAAGTATATCAGTTATTAATTCACCATAATCATCCATATTCCAATTAGGATTATAGTTATATTGCATTATTTTATCAATATTATTAAAGAAAAAGTCGATTCCGTATATATTACAAAATAGCTTATTCCAACAATTTGCAATAGCTATCTGCAATGTATGTTTTTCAAGTAAATGAATAGCATTACGATTTTTAACTACTCCATTCCAAACAATTGTAGGAATATTTTTTTCAATATATGATATAGCATTTGGATTTTTAGATATATTATACCAAGCTAAACGAGACAACCAAAACTTATTATTTTTATCACTGTCTCTAACCATTTCTAATATTGTAGTGTCAATCCAATCTAACATAACAAGTTTTTTATCGGTAATGCTATCCCAATAATAATACAAAATAATATTGTTAATATTATCATCAAATACAGTCTTATTAAGCAAAAATCTAACGGTATGAAACTGTGCTTCTTGTTGCGACATTTAAAATTATATAATTATGTTATCATTTTTTATATTTTAGGCATAGATTCTTCTTCAAATATTGCAGGATTAGAAGATATTCTATACCAATTTATTTTATCTTGATTTTTTTCTAAAATTTTAATAACATTTGGATTTTCAGATAATAAAGCCCAATTGAGTTTATCTAGATTTTCTATAAGTAATTCTAAAAAATCAGAGTTAGCAGACAATATATCCCAATCTATTGTAGAACAATATAAAATATCCATAGCATTTTGGTTTAAAACCAAACTTTCATAATTAATATTATTAAAGTTATTTAATAATATATTAACAGCACTAGGATTACTAGATAAATTATACCAATTAATTTTGTCTAAATTATTTTCTAATAATTCTATTGCTCTTTCGCTTTGGTTTAAAGATAGATTATTCCAGTTTATTTTATCTTCATTTTCTAGTAACAAATCAATAGCATTATGATTTAAAGACAATATATCCCAATTAATTTTATCTTGGTTTTCTTTAAGTAGCTCAATAGCATTAGGATTTTTAGATAACCAATACCATATAATTTTATTTTTATTTTCTAACAATAGTTGAATAGCATTAGGATTAGCTGATAAATATTCCCAATCAACTACATTACAAAGATTTAATTTATAATATTCTTTTCCTGTTAATGTTTTTTCAGTTTCTATCTTTTCACGTAATATATCAATAGCATTAGGATTTCTAGATAATTGATCCCAATACAAATTATTGATATTAATCCAGGGTAAAAGAACTTTACGTTTATTATCTAACAATTTCCAATAATAGGTTAATATACAATGTATAACATTATCATCAAATATAGATTTAGATAATAATAGTTTTGTAATATTGAATTTGGTAATTGCTGGTGTCATAAATAAAAATGATAACTTTATATTTATATCAAATATAAAATGTATCGTCCATTTGTTTATAATCTTCAAACTATATTTATCTATTGGAGAGGTTATATCAATAATTATATAATTAAAACTGTAAAATGTATTAATATATTAGAAGCACTTGCAGATCAATATAGTATAAATAATGTTTCCTGTGATAATTTTATAGGAACTTTTAAGTATGTTATTGAATCACATAGTAAATTTAAAGATAATTATCTTAATAATAGAAATATAAGATCTGTTAGAAAATATAAATTGATAAAAGATTATAATACGATCTTATCTCTTGTTGATAAAGAACATAAAAGACATTTGGATAATGTAGTAAATAAAGTATAAAATGGATGTTCTAAAAATAAGTTTATTGAAGTATATATCTAAAAGAAAAATAGATTTTCTATCAAATAATGATATAAAAATAGAAGTAATATATAATGGTTATGTTATAGAAACTAATTGTGTAAATAAAGATTTTATTTTTCATTATGTTAAAGGTGTGCCATTAGTAATAAACGTATATGATACAAATAACGTTTTAGGTGATATTTTATTAGAAAAAATAATCAAGCAAGATTTAAAAGATCTTGAATATGTTAATAGTAATTTAAAATATTATTATGAAATTGTTAATATTATATAAATATTTTCAGATCTTTACAACCCACAAGTTAATAAAAATGATTGAAAATCTTAATAAATATAAAGATGTTTTATGATATTGAATCAATTTTTAGTTATTGGAAAGGACATATTAGTAAATATATAGTTAGTACAACTAAATGTATTAATACATTAGACGAAATATCAGATGATTATGTTGAAAATTATATATCATTTAAAACCTATAGTAAAAAATACAATAAGCTATTAGAAAATCATAAAATGATAAAGAAAGAATATTTTAATGGTAAAGAAATAAAATCACGAAGAAAGTTTGAATTGATAAAAGATTACAATTCAACCTTATCAATTATAGAAAATAAACTTAAAATATATATTGATAACTTACAATCCAGTGTATGACAGAGTATATACCAATATCATCATAACTATGGTAATATACCAAAGTCTTTGAGCTTTTTCAATATATGTTTCAGAATCACAATGTGTTGCTCCAGGAAAGTTAGCTCTAGAATCTGTAGGACATTCATCGGTAATAGGATAACACATATTATTTCCAATTTTATCATTAAATGTTTTCATAGGACATTCGATACAAACATTGTTATATTGAAAAGAACCTACAGGACACGGAATACAGTTATAACCATTATAAATATAACCTTCCGGACACTTATCACATTCAATATTTTGATTCATATGTTTGGTAAATGTTCCAGGTTCATCACAGATTCTACAAGCAATTGGATTAGTAGTATATTTATTTTTATTAGCAAGTTTGTAATTAAAAGCACAGAATTCAGTAGAAGGTCTATAACATTCATTATTATTAAACATTGTTTCGGTGCATAGAGTGCAGTGATCATTCTTATCACCCGTAGCAATATAACCCGAAGGACACTTAGTGCATTTAGACATTTCTTTAGTTCTGAAATGATCTTCACCACATACAAAACATTGAGGACCACGTGCGATTTGAGATAGAGGACTACTAGTCTGTGCAGTAGAATACCAGTTCAAACTAGTACCAACCGGACAAAACGTAGTAGTAGCCAAAGCACTATATTCTTCTTTAATATCCTTACAGTTTTGTAGAGATTTCCTAATAAATTGGTTAGATTTATACAATGTATATTCACACGATTCATCGTATTTATCATTATTAATGTTTGATTGCATTTTGTTGGTCAATAGTTCAATATCGACGCATTTTTTACGTTTGGTGTTAAGATAAAAAGGTAGATCAATAGCTTTATTATCAGCACAAGGAATATTGGTAAGAGCGTATATTCCATCTGCGACTTCTTTTTGGCATAGTTTAAGTTCTTTTACGAAATTTTCTTTTTGGCGAATACATTCATTTTGTTTAATGGTAAAGAAAGAGGAGGCATTAACAGTGGTGAAAGTTATGACAAGGATGATGAACTTCATAGTTATAATATTTTTAATATTTATGTAATCATTTTTTGTTAAAATCGATGTGTTTTTTTTGATTAAAAATATTTAATTGTATAAAAACAATGAATATTTTAGTAACAGGTGGATTAGGTTTTATAGGTCATAATTTTATAAAATATATGTTTGATCATTTTGACTTTAATTTATTAATTAATATTGATAAAGAATCTTATTGTTCTAATAAGAATTTTATAATAAATGATAATAAATATAAATATATTAAAGCAGATATAAATGATAAAAACTTAATTTGTTTTATATTAAAAGAATATAATATAACTCATATCATACATTTTGCTGCACAATCTCACGTTGATAATAGTTTTGACAATTCTTTAGATTATACTATTGATAATGTAATGGGAACACATACATTATTAGATTGTGTTAAAAATGTTAATAAAGAAATATTGTTTTTACATTTCAGTACAGATGAAGTATATGGTGAAAGTATAGATAGTTCAGATGTTAAAACTGAAATTAGTCTATTATTACCTACAAATCCTTATTCTGCAAGTAAAGCAGCAGCTGAAATGTATGTAAATAGTTATAAAAAATCTTACAACTTAAAGACAATAATTTTAAGATGTAATAATGTTTTTGGACCGAATCAATATCCCGAGAAAGTAATTCCAAAGTTTTTAAAACAATTTAATAATAATGAAAAAATAACAATACATGGAAAAGGTGAAACAATAAGAGATTTTATACATATAGATGATGTATCAAGAGCAATAATAACTGTGTTAGAAAAAGGAGAAATAAACGAAATATATAATATAAGTGGTGAAATACAGATATCAATTATTGAATTAGCAAAATTAATCATAAATAAAGATGATATAAGTGAATATATAGAATATGTAAATGATCGTCCATTTAATGATAAAAGGTATGAAATCAATTCAAATAAATTGAAAAAACTAGGATGGAAGGTAGAAGTGTTAGATTTAATGCATACAATAAAATGAATTATTATGATAAACTACAAAATCATTATATTGACCTTTAGCAACCAGTCTAGTATCTGTAGATAAATTAAAATATTTTATAAATTCAGTAAATAAATATAAAATCATAGTATCATCATATTTATTTAAATTAGATATGAATGGTATAAGTGTATTATTATAAATAATGTTAAATAGTTGTTTCGTCATTTTATAATATTAATTTGAGTTAAACTTATATAATTTATTGATTTATAATATATTCTAAAATTAGATCTAAATGTTAAATTAATTTTAGAATATGTGTATATTGTAAATTTATTTTAATATAAATAAATTCTAAATGAACTTACTAGAAAAATATGGAAATGAATTCAAAACTGATAAAATAACCCATCATAAATATCATGAAATATTCCCAATGTTTATAGAACAATTTACAGAAAAGAATGGTTCTATAATTGAAATTGGGTTAGAAAGAGAAGCATCTTTAAAGATGTGGTTGCATTATTTTAATAATATGCATATATATGGTTTAGATATAAAATTAGAAAAAACAGGTGAAAGATTTACTATTTTCAAAGGTGATCAAAGTTCTGAAAATGATTTAGATAACTTCACAAAAATTATAACAAAACCTGTTTATTTTATAAATGATGATGGTTCTCATATACCAGAACATCAATTATTGACATTCAATAAGTTATTTCCAATATTAGAAGAAAATGGAGTTTATATAATTGAAGATATTGAAACTAGTTATTGGACAAAAAATGGTTTATATGGTTATAAAACCAATTATGGTTACAAGCATCCTAAATCAATTGTAGAATTATTTAAAAATATAATAGATTGTGTGAATAATGAATTTATGTTAAAAACAATTGCTACACCTATAAAACACTTAGATATGATAAAGAGTATTACGTTTGCTTATAATTGTATTATTATTGTTAAACACAAAAGTATCAAAAGAAATTATAGATTTAAAAATAATCTATAAGCATTGTTAATAATATTATTTTTTTTTACAATTAACATATATCAATTGTTCTATATAACAAATTAAATATATTATATAAATACGTCATTTTATAATATTAATTTTTAATAGTTTAAGTAAATGAAAGTTTTATTGTTAGGTCATAAAGGATGGATAGGTCAAAAAGTTATTAAGATATTAGATAATCAAAATATTGATTATGTTATTACAGATTATAGAGGTGAAACTGATGATCTTAAGCAATTTATTTTAAATAATAATATAACGCATATATATTGTTGTCTTGGAAGAACTCACGGAACTTTAAATGATAAAGTATATACAACTATAGATTATTTAGAAAACAAAGAAACATTACAACAGAATATAAATGATAATTTATATACACCTTTATCATTAGCAATGTTTTCTGATAAACATAATATACATTTTACATATATAGGAACTGGATGTATTTTTAGTGATAATGAAAAACAATTTACTGAATTAGATAAACCAAATTTTTTTGGATCTAATTATAGTATTGTTAAAGGATTTACAGATATGTTAATAAAAAATACAAATGCTTTAATATTAAGAATACGAATGCCAATATCAAGTGATAAAAGTATTCGTAATTTTATAACAAAAATAACAACATATGAAAAAATATGTAGTATTCCAAACTCAATGACAATATTAGATGAATTATTGCCATTATCTATAGAAATGATAAAAAATAAAGAAACAGGTTGTTTTAATTTTACAAATCCGGGTGTTATAAGTCATAATGAGATCTTAGAAATGTATAAAGAATTAGTAGATCCTACATTTACTTGGAAAAATATGACAATCTTAGAACAAGATAAATTATTATTGTCAAAAAGAAGTAATAATTGTTTAGATACTACTAAACTGGAAAGTAAATATAAAGTAGATAATATTAAGGAAGGTGTTAGGAAGTGTTTGAGTAGGTTATGAATTATAAATAACAGATGGAAATATAAAATTCAATGTTAGTAGTTGTATCAATATATATATATAATTTATATAATATATATAATAATTGATATATATAATGATTATAACATTAGTATCTGGTGGTAGTGGAAGTGTAAATATACAAGAAGGTTTATATAAAATAAATCCTGATATATCTTTAAACATATTAATTAATGGATATGATGATGGTAAATCAACGGGTATTTTAAGAAAACTATTCAAAAATACATTAGGAATCTCAGATTTCAGAAAAAATCAAATATTAGAATATAAATTAATATATGGAGATAATGATACATATAAGATATTAAATTATAGAATTACATCAAACAAACCTAATATTCATATTCAAAAATTAATAGATAGTTATACAATTGATAAAACAATCAAATGTTTTTTGAAAGAAAATACTGAATATTTTTTTGAATTGGAACAGTCTAAAAATATTACTTATAAAGATTTTAATTATATGAATATTATATATTGTTCTCTTTTACATAAAAACAATTTCAATATGATGATTGTATGTAACATTATTAAAGTTGCATTGGGTCTCAAAAATAATATATATATAAATTCAAATAAAAATTTAATTTTACAAGGTATCACAAAAAATAATAAAATATTATTAGACGAAGCATCTATAGTAAATTTTAATGATAAGTCTGATAAAATAATAGACGTCAAATTTGATAAAGAAACACCTCTGTTAAATAAAGAGACTAAAACAATATTACTCAAATCAGATTTAATAATATTATCTTGTGGAACACAATTTAGTAGTTTAATACCAACATATAAAACACTATTATTTAAAGAAACATTTAAAAAATCAAAAGCGAAAAAATATTTAGTATTAAATTGTGATTATGACAATGATATTATCAATTATACGGGTGATGAATTGTTAGATAAAATAAATGAATATATCTCATTAGAATGTAAAGATGTAAAAATAATAATATCTGACGATATTAATGATAAACTATTTCCAACAAAATTGAATTTCAATTATATTAATATACCAAAATTAATAAAAAATAATAATCACGATGGATATATATTATGGAAATATATATTGGAAGATTATTTTAATAAATATTATAATAAGAAGTATATATTCGATTATGATTACACATTATTTGATAAAACATTCAAAACTGTTTCAAACGATAATATAAAGAAATTAAAACATATTAGTGATAAAATAATAGTAACTAATAATAGTATTACTAATTTGATACCAATAAGAGATTGTATAATTTATTCAAATATAAGCAATATCAAAAGTTTGAATAATGATATAGAAGAATATGTTAATTCCAATTATATATTAAATGAAAAAGATATAGAAACAATTCAAAATATTTTACATGACTTATGTATATTTGATACAAAAATTAGAGAGAATATGTCAATATCAATAAATTCAATATATAATCGTGATACAATATTAGAAACTATTAAGAATAATTTATTGAATACTTGTTATGATGCGATAAAAACAGGTAAAACAACAATAGAAATTATTAAAAAAGGATTGTGTAAAAGAGAGTTATTTATAAAAAAAAACTTTTTGAATAGTAATTATACATATATTACTGATGTGAATGATATAGAATATAATGAAGAAATAGATAATATTAAATATTTAGAAGTAAAAAATATAAATACAACAAATTTATTTTTAAATTCATTAATAATGAATAAAAAATATGATTTTTGTATAATTGCTGGCGGTATTAATAAACGAATGAAAATAAATTATCCAAAATGTCTTATAAAAGTTGATAACAAAATAGTTTTATTAGAAATTTTAAATAAAATAAAACCATATGCAAATAATATATACATATGTTGTAATATTTATTATTATGATGCATTTATGAATTTTGAAAAAAAAATGAACAATTTATTTAATAATCTAAAGTTTTTATATTTTAATTCAATTGATAATTTACAAAATTACCCAAAAGGAAACGGAGAAACTATTTATCAATTATTAGAAAATAATATATTAACTGATAAGGTTTTTATAATATGGAGTGATATTCTAATATCTAATAATAAAATATTTGAAGAAATGTATAATCTACAGTATAATACTGATTTTTTAATACCAACAGTATATGAAACAGATCCATATGCTTATTTAATTTTAAGTGAAGATAATCGTGTTTTAAAAATAGAATATAAACATAATATTTCTATTGAAAAAGGTTATCACGATCAATGTATATTTTTATGTGATACAATCAAAATAAAGAATACACTTAACATAATAATAAATAAAGAGTACTATGATGAAATTAATTTTTTAGATATTGTCAATTATATTGATAATGTAACTTATTATGAAACAAAATATCCTTTAAAAAGTTTCAATTTTTTTGAAGAAATTTAATATAAATTATTTTATATATTGCAATATATAAAATGAATACTTATTATAACAATTGTACTTTTATAAATGAATATAATAATAAGTTAGACTCATTTTCTTTATCTGTTGAAGAAGGTAGTAGATATTTGATAAGTAAATATGTTACTCATGATATGAAAGTATTAGAATTAGGTGCAAGATATGGAACAGTTAGTGTATGTCTTGATTATATTTTAGATAATCCTAAAGAACAGTTGTTATGTGTTGATCCAGACAGAACTATTAAATATTGTTTAAATAAAAATAAAGAAACTAATAATTGTTCTTTTAATATATTTAATGGTGCTATATCAAAAAATAAATTATTTGTTTGTTATAATGGATGTGGATGGGAGACGAAGACTTATATAAATCCTCCGTCTCATCTTAAAAGCGAAGAAATTCAAACATATTCTATAGATGATATTGAACAAACTTACAATATCAATTTTAATTGTTTATTGGCAGATTGTGAAGGGTTTTTATTAGAATTTATAAAAGAAAATGAGATTTTTTTTGAAAAATTAATATGTATAATATATGAAGAAGATTGTTCAATAAAACATCCTATTAACAATTTATATATCAATTATATAGAGGTTGAAACATTTTTAAAATCAAAAGGATTCAGTTTGATAGAAACATACAAAGATAAAATTGGTCTTGACAATAAAGTATGGATGAAGAAAAAATAAAGTTATAGTTATATTAAAATATGACAGATAATTATCATATATTTATTGCATCGTGTTTTGAAGGTCTAGAAATACAAGTACCCAGAATAATTAAGAATATATTAGATGTTAATATGCCTGTTAATTATATTCATATAATAGTAGGTGGTTGTCCTTATGAAAAGGTTTATAAAATAAATAATATTGAAATCATACATATAACTTATAGATGTTTTGAATTTACTCCTCATATATACATCGTAAATAATCCTAATTATTATAATTTTGATTATGGTTTTTTTACACACGATACAGTAGTATTTGGTAAAAATTTTTATAATATTGTTAAAAATGATGTAAACTACTTAAGAAATAGTAATTATAGAACAATGAAAATTGAAAATGAATTACCATCAATGAATATTGGATTGTATAGTAAAAATATTATAATACAAAATAAAAATAAACTATTGAGTTTATCATTGAGTTTTAATGATAATAAAAATTTGATGAAATTGAAAAAAAAATTAGTTGGTTATGAAGATTTCATTTTAAATCAAAGTAATTATAATAATGGTGATAAATCAGAAAATATAAAAAAACAGTTTACCGGTATAAATGGAATAATTTCAAATGGTTTAATTCGAAAGTTTAATAGAATTGATTTTATTAAATATCAAAACAATGCGTATTATATACAATCTATTGATATATGTAAAATTTGATGATTTTTTTATTATTATATTAAAAAATAAATGAAGTAATTAGAGATTTTTAAATTGTATTTTGTTATGTCTGAACCTGGAACATTCGATATTTTTGAAACAACACGAATATATACATGTTTATTAAAAATATTTAATAAACAAAATGAATCATTTAAATTTAGTAAATGCTAATTTAAACAAATTAATACATATTTTATACTCAAAGAAAATTTCAATAATATTAACTTGTTGTGTAAATGTTGATCATAATATTGGTTGTCTATTTCAAATAAATACACAAGAAAGAATTAATACATATATTAAGGCTATTAATCAATGGATTGATAAAACAAATTTTAATATAATTGTTGTTGAAAGCAGTGGATATGATTTTCCAGAATTAAAACAAAAACAAAATAGAAGATTTCAAATTATTACATTTGATGCGCAAAAAAATATTGAATGTAACAAGTTAAGATTTAAAAAAGCAAAAGGTCAGTGGGAAATTTTTGCAATTCAATATGCTTATCAAAATTCAAAAATATTACAAAAATCAGAATTTATAATCAAAATAACAGGAAGATATTACATACCAAATTTTGAAAAATATTTAATTGAAAAAAATATAATGAAATATAACTGTTTAAGACAATATAATAAAAATTGTTGTGAAGTTCTTGGTTGTAAACAAAAATTATTTAATGATATATTTAATATGTTTATTGAGGAAGGTCACATTGAAAATGTGTGGAGAAAAAGAATAGATAAATATATTAATAATGTATTACAATGTGATAGACTACACATAGAACCAACACAACAAGGAGGTTTAAATGTAATTAGAACCTCTTTATAATTTATTATTTTAAGTTTATTTAATTTGATTTCCTATCAAGCGCAAATAAGTTTTCATTTATCTATATTTTTATCTAATTATCTTTAAATAAGTTTTTATTATCAGTATTATTTAAATTTATTAAACAACAAATAGTTTATTTCAATTATGTTGAAAATATTTAGGTAATAAAAAGATTTTTTTACAATATTTACATTTAGTATTGTATAGTATGTGAAATTTTTGTTATAAATTTAATTATTCATTATATTGGTTTCAATTTAAATGAATTAGATTAATGTTTGTTATAATTTATAAATGTGTAAAAATATAATAAAACTAATTTTAAAATGTGAATATTTTAGTAACTGGTGGATTAGGATTTATAAGTCATAATGAGATCTTAGAAATGTATAAAGAAATAGTAGATCCTACATTTACTTGGCAAAATATGACAATTCAAGAACAAGATAAATTATTGTTGTCAAAAAGAAGTAATAATAGTTTAAATACTACTAAACTGGAAAGTAAATATAAAGTAGATAATATTAAAGATGGTGTTAGGAAGTGTTTAAATAGGATGTAAATATAATTTGTTTTTAGTCTAAATATAATTTATTATCAATTATATTGTTGTTATATTGAATAATTTTCTTTGTAAACTTTTTGGTTAAAAAATTATATAAACAATAATATAATTTTTGAAAATTGCAATAATATAATGTTTCATAGTTTATTAAAAATAAGAAGAGATTCATAGTTATCTGGTAAATTTGAATTTTCATTGATTGGGATATGAAACCATTCTGTAGTATTTCTATTAAATAGATCGATATTATTTTTAATATTAAATTCAATTTTATCTTTACTTAAAAATTGAGGTTTATTATATTCTTGATGTGAAAAGTTTTTTATTTTATTAATAATAAAATCAGTTGAACCAAAATATGAAAAATGCCATCCACCATTTAAAATTTTTGTTACATTATTGCTACTTCTGATTTCTTGTGGTAAAAAATTATGATTTTGAAAAACATAATAATTTAAACATTTGGCATGATACCATTTTTTTTGCTTTTATTTGTTAAATTATAATAATACAAATCTTGTTCTAATGATAATATTTTTTTGTATTAGATATATAATTTGATTGTTCAAGTAAAGTTTTTTTATTTGGTATTTCATCAACATCTGAAATTAATATTATATCATTGCTAGTTAAATTAAGTTTTTGCAAACCTAAAGTAATTGAATTTCGTTGTTTGTATTCTCTCAACCAAGGATTTGAAACATTAATTTCTTTATTATCAATGATATGTATGATTTTACCAACATATTTATTAAATAAGGATTTATTTTCATCAAAATATAATTTTTTTTGTTTCCAGCAAATGTAGTTGTTGATTCAACTAAAACAAAGTAATCAACAACATTATATAAATATTCCAATCTAAATTTAAGCAAGTCTATTTCATTGTAAAAAATAAAACAATTTATTAATAAAACTTATTATCAAGTTATATTAGTTGTTATTGCAAATGATACAGGTGATTATTATTGTAAAATGATCAAAAATTATTGGATACCATTTATAAATTATATAAAACAACATAAGTTATATATAAAAGTATTTTTATTATTTGGTCAACAACTTAAAAACATTCAAATAGATTCGGATGATATTATAATAGCAAATACGGGGGAAGGTTATATTCCACAAATATTAAAAAAGACTATATTTGCGTTTGAATATGTTTATAATAATTACAATTATAAACATTTAATAAGAACAAATTTATCTAGTTTTTTTATAAGTAATAAATTATTGGAATTAAGTAATAATTTAAAAGAAAAAAATATATATACAGGGCGTAATGGTAATAAATTTGTATTTTGGCTTTCTAAAGATGTTTTATTATATGTAATCGAAAATAAAAATAAATTACAATATAATATAATTGACGATGTAGCAATTGGAAATTTATTATTTAATAAATTTTATACTGATGCAATTACATTTCGTCAAGATATTAGTGAACATAATAATTATGATAATTTATTAAATGAAATTGATTTAAATGTTTTAAAAAATAATATTTAGATGTTATATAATATATAATATATAATGATAATTGATGATATTAGAAATAATTTAAATGATATTATTACAATTTTAAAACATAAAAATTCAAGACAATTGTATATTTATTGTGAAAAAAATATATTTAAATATATGGAAGACTATATTAATTCAATAAATCAAAATTTACAAGGAATTATAATTCATATAATAAATAAAAATATTAATTTAAATGAAGATTTGATAATTTTTATACAATCAATATCTAATATATCAATAAATAATAAAAATAAAAATATATATTTATTAAATACAGAACAATTAAGTAGAAAAAAAATATTAAACAAAATAATAGAATATAGTAAAATTGTTACAATTATAGATTATTCAAAAGAAAATGTTAAAATATTAGAATTAAATAATGTAAAAAATACAATATATTTTCCATATATTTATAATAAAAAGGAAATATATAATATATCAAAAACTAAATTAATTTGTGGCATATGTTTGGATAATACAGTTACCAGAAAACAAATTATAAATGAAAAAAGTTTTAAACAATTTAATATAAATAATATTAAAGGATGGAATGAGATAAGGGATAAAGAATTATTTCAACATAAGATTTTGATAAATTTATCAGCAGATATTGATTATAACATGTTTGAAACTATAAGATGTTACAGATGTTTATTTAATAAAATGATAATAATAAGTGATAATAAATATAACAATAATTTGATTGATTATAAAGAACATATATTATTTTCAAAAGTGGAAGATATGCCTCAATTAATAAGTAAAATAATAAATAATTATAATTATTATTATAAAAAGTTAAATCTTGATAATATAAATATAAAATTAAATGATCATTTAATTAATAAAAAATATTTAATTTGATATTAATTCATATTTTTGAATGAGTTCTAATGGTACTGTTGTAAATGGTTTTTTTTGAAGTATAGCCATAATATTATCTTGTGTTTTGTCTATAATGTTATAAAAATTTAATACAATATGATAATAATTTCTATTTAAAAAATCATCAAAAATAATAATAGTATCAGATTTTATCAATGAATGTATTTTTAAAGCACAAGCAACACGAAATCTTCCATCAATTAATATAGTATCAAATTTAAAATCTTTAAATTTGAAGTATTGATTACTATAATTGATTTTTTGTGTGTTAGTGGCATTTTCACCAGGATAACCCCAAGTATTTGGTTTAGTATCCATTTCATTAAATATAAATTGAGTTTTTTTATTTTGATTTACACTTGTTTGAATTTTATTAAACCAATCAATATCACTTTCAATGCATACAATTTGTTTAATATTATCTTTAAAACTAGCAATATATGTAGAACCTCCAGAACCAAATTCAAAATATAAAGTAGCTATAGAGATATATTTATCAAATAAATTTAAATCATTTTTAGAAAAATGAGGTTGCATTTTATAATTTAAATATATTAATTTAATTAAATATAATGGATATAAGTTTATGTATATATACTAATTGTACTAAACATAATTCATCAAATATCAATTTAATTAAAAGAACATTTGAAAGTATAAATAATACTTTTGATATAAATAATTTTAAAGAAAAAATAATTTTTGTGGATAAAAATCCAAATGCTACAAATTTTATATTATATCACAATATGTTAAAAGATTTTTTTGTTAAATATGGTTTTAAGATAATTGAAACAAATAGTTTATCAGAAGGATTTTTATATTCAATTAAAAATATTTCATCAAAATTTGTATTTCAATTAGAACATGATTGGATTTTTATAACAAATAACATAAAACATTCATTGGAAGATATGTTAATAAATATGGATAAAGAAAATATAGAATATTTAAGATTTAATAAAAGACATAATATTATAGCAAAATGGGACACATCTTTACAAGAAGTAATAAATAGTAATGGATTTGATTATACTATAGTAAATAATATATCAAATAATCCACATATAATAAATCGTGATAAATATATTGATGAAGAATATTATAAATTAATAAAATTACAAAAAGGTAGTAATGGTATTGAAGAAAATTTACAAAATAAATTAAAAAAAGGTGTTTTATATGGAAAATTGCATTATCCACCAACAATAATCCATTTGGATGGAAGACATTTAAATCATCAATAAATTTAAATCATATATAAAATATAGAAAATAATATAAATAAAATGTCAGAAAAAAAATATGCAATACATACAATTTTTATAGCAAAAGAAAATATATTATTTCTAGAACAATGGATAGATTATCATATGATATTAGGATTCAATTTATTTTATTTATATGATAACTCTAAAGTGGAAATAACAGGGGGTGAACATAATTTAAAAAATCAATTTATAGCAAATAAAATAAATAAATATAAAATAAATTATGATGAAATAGTTAAACTTACAGATGAAGAAATTAAAATAAAATTAAATGAAATTCAAGAAAAATATTTAAATAAAGTATTTATAATAGAATGGTCACCTAAAAACGAAAATAACAAAATTGTAATGGATCAAAGGAAAGCACATAAAAATTGTTTTGAATTATTAAAACAACAAAATGTGGATTGGTGTGCAGTAATTGATATGGATGAATATATTATAATAAATAATAAAGAAAATATAAAATTATATTTAGATGATTTAGAAAATACAGATTTTAGTTGCATTAAAATGAAATGTCATAATATGTTAACAAGATTTTCAAATTTAAATGAACCCTGTATAAATATTTGCAAGGGAATAAAAGAACCTAGAAATGAAGCACATAAAAATATAATAAAAATAAAAGATTGTATTCATATTGATATTCACTGGTGTATTTTACAAAATAACAAAAAAATAAAAGAAACTGATGATATTTTATTTTTACATTATAACTGTAATAAAGATGATAAGAGATATACTCCAATTTATGATATTGATAAAATTAATCCAAATATAAAAACACAAATTAATTATAATTTCAAAAATAAATATATTAATATATAGAATTTTATTATAAAATATTAACAATTATGAAAGAAGCAGTTTTAGTATGTCATCAAGGAATAGGTGATTTAATCGCAATGTGTGGTGGAATAATTTATTTGAAAAAATATTATGACAGAATGACTTTGATATGTAAAGAAAAAAATACTAAACATTTAAAATTGTTCTTACAGAACAACGATATTAATTTTATAGTTGTGCAAGATAATTCAGAATTTATAGAAACTCAAAAAAAAATAGTAGATTATTTTGATAAAACATTAAATGACATTTATATATCAGGAGTATGTTTTAATTATTTAAAAAAATATAGACGCGTATCTATAGATGTACCCCAATACACAAATAATACATTGGATAAAACTAAAGGTTATAATATAAATAATTATATATTTAATATGATATCCAAATTTTATAATGATATTGGATTATCAATTGATATTTGTTGTGATTATTTGCCATTTAAAAGTAATAAAAATTCAATTGATTTATATAATTTAATTTCAAAATACGATATAATTTTTATTCAATTAAAATCATCTGATAATGCAAAATTAAACATTTCAAACATATTAAAACAATATTTAAATGATGAAAACACGATTCTAATATGTAATGATGAAAATTTATATCAAAAAGAAAGTGATAAATATAAATTATGTGAAAACTTTATATATAAAAATTTTGCATATTATTATGATACTATAATAAAATCAAATAAAATTTATGTTATAGATTCGTGTTTTTCTTGTTTAATAATGCCATTGATAATAAGTAATAAACTAAAAGCACAAGAAATACAAATCATAAATAGAAATAATTCGTATAAACAATTATAATTATTTAATAAATAATGTCTGTTACAATTCAAGTATCAGTGGGAGAACTATTTGATAAATATTCAATTTTATTGATTAAAAATAAAAAAATCAAGAATATACAAAGTTTGGAATATATTCAGAAAGAATTAAATATATTGAAACCAATAAAAGACAAATATGACAATGATGATTTATTAAATAAATTAAAAATAATAAATGAAACATTATGGGATATTGAGAATGCAAAAAGACAAAAAGAGAAAGATAAGATATTTGATGAAAAATTTATAGAATTGGCAAGAAATGTATATATTTGGAATGATAAACGTTCAGAAATAAAAAGTGAAATTAATAATTATTTTAAATCTGATATAATAGATGTGAAAGAATATACTTATTATAAATAAATGGAACATATTTTGAAATTACATAATGATGTAGATATATTACATAAAAGAATAATAAATTTGGATAATAGAAAATATTATCAAGTAATATTGTTGGTTATTGCAAATGATACAAATGATTATTATTGTGAGATGATAAAAAATTATTGGATACCTTTGATAAATTACATTAAAAAAAACCAAATATCAATTAAAATATTTTTATTATTTGGTAAACAGCCAACAAATATTAAAATAGATTTAAATGATATTATAGTAAAAGAAACAGGAGACGGATATATTCCTCAAATTTTACAAAAAACAATATCAGCATTAGAAAATATATATATAACTTATGAATTTAAACATTTAATACGATCTAATTTATCAAGTTTTTTTAGAATTAATAAATTAATAAAATTAAGTGATAATTTATCAAATAAAGATGTATATACTGGTTTTCGAGGTTATAATCCAACACATATAAATGGAGCTGGTATTTGGTTATCAAAAAATGTTTTGTTTTATTTATTACAGAATAAAACAAAATTAAATTATAAAATTATAGATGATGTTGCAATAAGTAACTTATTATTTAATAAATATTATAAAGATTTAATAAATATACGTGAATTTTTTAATGATTATAGTATATTAAATAAGTATGATTGTAATATTTTAAAAAAATATGATTGTTATCATATTCGTATAAAATCCTGTAATAGATTTAATGATGCAAAAATAATGAAATTATTATTTGAATATTATTATAGTTAGATATAATTATTCTCTTATTCTTGAAGCATAAAAAGGAAAATGTGGATTTTTAAATTCAAATTCATTTGCATTGATAACAGGGCATTTATATATTTTTTTAATAATACTTAAAATACTTTGATCATGACGATTATCTTTAAAATAAGACTTATTTTGATTGTCATTGTAATAATTTGTGAATAAATATGGATTAATTTTAACAGTTTCATACCATTTATTAATAATTTCAACGGATAGTTTTTTTTTTTGAATAATTTGAAGACCACTTAATATTTGATAAGTATCTGTAATTTCATTATTATTTTTAACATTAAAGTAGTCAAATATTTCATTGATTGTCCATTTTTTTTCAATAAAATAATCATTTGTATATTTAAAACTTAAAATACCTGTTTCAGTTTGTGCAACAATATTCAAGTATTCTTCAAATTTTTTTTTTCCATTATTATTTATGGTTGAACCAGCATCAAGAAAAATTAAAAAATCATCGAAATCAATTTGATCTAATTTTTTTTTTACAAAATATGGTTTCCATATCATAAATCCTCCTCCTTTGTCACCAAGTTTTAAATCTAAAATATCTTTATTTTTATTATAAAAATCTAAATCATAATCATTATTTGTATAATATTTTATGGTAGAAAACCATTTTGTATTAGTAGCTTCTCCACATATTCTTTCTCTAGATTTTTTAAAATTATCATCACCATATGTTATAAAGTGTATTGACATTTATTTATATTTTTATCCAATTATCTTTAAATAAGTCTTTAGTATCATTATTAATTAAATGTCCTGAAAACCAAACTGAAGAATATATTACTTTCTTATTTTCATTTTGATTTAGGTAGGCTCCCCACCAACTAAATGACGAATTCGCTATTATATTATGTTCACATTTTGACATTAATTGTAGTTCATCTATATCTGTTTCAATATTTGTAATAGTATTTGCTATTTTATAATTTATAGATTTAAGTAAATTAGGAAATCTTTTATTCATTTCATCAATACTATCTTTTTCTATAAATACTATATAACTGTAGCTATTATCAAAATGTTTAATAGCATTTAAGTAATATTCTTCAGTTAAAATTGGATGACGATCACCACTTTTTTTAAAATTAAGATAATCACCAATTCTAAAATGTATTGAAACAGTTTTAGTTTGTATTGGTATATCTTTTGGAAATGTTAAGTAATCTTTAAGTTTATCCCAATTATGTTCAAAATATTTAGGTGATTGAAAGAAACCTTTTATAATATCAACATTAGGTATAGGTTGATATTCAAAACAAGGTTCTTTATAAATATTATTATGTGGTAAATAATTAACCAACATTGGTTTTAAATTTATTAATAATGTATCCCAATACGGTAGATTATATTGTATCGTATTTGAATCTAATTTACCAAATTTAAATACATTACAATATGGTAAATTATTTCCATGTGGATTTATTATTTTTTCATATATACAACATTTTTCATTATTATCTAGGCATTTAGATAATCCTGCAAATATTTGAAATAATTGATTTCCCAATCCTGCTTCTAATATTACAAACATCTTTACAAGTTATTTTATATTAATCCTTTATATTCAACATTCTGGATAATTTGTTTTTGGTTTACAAACTCTTTGTTCTATATCACTATAGTCCCCAATTTGATGTAATACTTTATCTTTAGGTTTATTAAAAGTATATACCTTTTTATCAGGTGTATTACCTTGAAAGATTTTCCAAGATTCATCAATTCTTCCATTAAATATATCACCTTGTATTAGTTTAGGAGTTGCTTGTTCTAAATGTTCGATATAAGTATCCAAAAAAGCATTTGAAATAATATAACCACCAGTACAAAAACTATCACCTAGTTTATATATACCTTTAATATTAGTATCATAAGATTGCCAAGGATGCATATTATTACCATTTGTATCAAATACTAACAAATTATAATCTTTAATATTTTCAAAAAAAATATTTAAAAAATTATAAAATCTGTCTTTATCCCAATTGAATATAACATCATCTTCTAATATTAAAGTATGTTTATAATTATTTTGTTTTGCTAATTTTACTAAATGTAAATGTGATAAAGAGCATCCAATACCACCTTTATTTCTAAAACAATTATTTACAAAATTACCTTTATATTCTATAGCATTAAATCGTGTAGTTATTTTAAGATCAGGATCTAAATATTCTTTTATTTGTTTTTCAATGTGTTCTTTACGATCTTTTCTATGTTCTAAATTAATATAATATATATGATCAACATATTTTTCCATTTTTATTATTATATAAATCTTAAGTGTTTAAATAATTGTAAATAATGTATAATTTATTCTTAGAATATTTTGAAAATAGTAATAAAGCTAGAGATGATGAAGTCTTAAAAGCAATACACAATAATATCGCATTAAATATATTTGATAAAATATATATATTTACGGAAAGTCTTACGATAAATATATTTAATCCTAATGTGGAAATTATAAAAATAAATGAAAGAATGACTTTTAAGAAAATGTTTGAATATATAAATGAGTTATCGGGTAATGATCATATTAATGTAATATGTAATAACGATATATACTTTGATAATACTTTATTAAAATTAAAAGATTATGATCTTAGCAATAAGTTCTTAGCAGTATTACGTAGAAATGTATTAGAAGATGGAACAAGTGAGTTATTTGAATTTGATAAGAATGATTGTTTTAATCGTGTAGGTCATAGAACAGATTCGCAAGATGCTTGGATATTTAAAGGATATATTAAAGTTCCACATAACGCTAATTTTTATTTTGATATTTTAGGTTCTAATAATCGTATTATATTTTTAATGGAAGAATTAGGTTATAATGTTTTAAATCCTTGTTATGATATATATATATATCATTTACATTTAACAAATTCAAAACATTATAATCAATCCGATCGTATTAGAGAACAATGTAATTATGATCTTAAACCTAGTTATTTATAATATTATAACAATGTTTAAAACCCTTATGTATTGCTGATAATTTATTTGCATAAATATTACTTGGAATAGTAACAAAATAACTTTTATTATCTTTACATACTTTATTTTTAATATGATTTGTCATTACTTTAGAATCATTTGAAAAATCCCATAAAGCGTTATTAATAGGTAGTGTTTTTCGTTTATATAGTTTTGTTATATTCTTTTTAATTAAACCTAAGTATAAACAGTATAAAGTGTATTCTGTCCATCGGTATTCTACATTCTTAAGAATAAGTTCATTAATCCAAGTTGTAGGACCCCATTTTCTTTTAAGAAAATTGCATAAGTTTCTTGCTGATTTAGTATGTAATAATTCGGGAGTTACATCCATTAATAATCCTTTATCTGTTAATTTATCTAATTTTGCGGGTTGATATGCTAGACCTAACATATAACTTGAACCTACCCACCACTTTTCGTGTCCTGATCTATGACTATTCATAAAAAAACCAATTGTATCATCGTCGTTATAGAAAAACTCTTCTTTAAACTTATTTAATGTTCCTATATCATCGTCCAATGTTAAATATGTTTTAGTTTTAACTCTAAAACTAATTAATAATTTTATTAACATTTGTTTGCGTGTATTACCTACTTTATAACTTGGTATTCCTAAAATATCATATTCATCTATTATTTCTATTTTTGTTTTTGGTTGAGGGAATTTATAAAATTCTTCTTTAAATTCATCTATTTGATGTGTTGGTAAAACTATAAAAATTGTATCTATTTCTTTAAAATTCAAGTTTTTGCAATGTAATTTCCAACTAATTTCAAAAAATCTTCTAAAATTAGAATGTTCTTCTTTGTCTGGTTTTATTTTTTTATATTCATTTGTATATAATCTCATATATTTTGCTATAGGGATAACAATAGAATATGTCATTTTATTAATATCTACAATAAATACAACTACAATCTTCAAAATGATGTGTAACTAATTTAGAACAATTACTACAAAAATTAGTATTACTTATTTTATTAAACTTTGTGCGACATAAATTACATATTGAACGAGTTATATTTATGTTATCTAATTTAGATGTTAAAGAATCCATTTTTATTATAATAAAATATTATTGTTATATAATATAAAAATGATAGTAATTTATCATTTTTAATAAATGACAATATCAAAAGAAAAAGCTTTAAAGTTTTTAAAAGAGGCTGATTATAAAGCTAATTTATTTTCAAAAGATCCTAAACGTAAAGTAGGTGCTATTATTTTAGAAAAAGATACTTTCATACAACTTAGTTGTGGTTATAATGGATTACCAAGAGGATTAAAAGAAACTAAGAAACGTTGGAATAAAGATAATAAACAATATTATGTTATACACGCCGAACAAAATGCTATTATTCACGCGGCTAAAACTAATATTAGTGTTAACGATGCTATATTAGTTTGTAATCGGTTTCCTTGTCACAATTGTGCGTTAAGTGCTGTTCAAGCAGGTATAAAAACAATTGTAACAATTGATCCAGGTTGTAATGTTAGTAAAAATTGGGAAAAATCATTTAAGATCAGTGAAGAAATCTTTAAAGAATTAAATATAAAAATAATAAAATTTGATGAAAAAGATATTAAATTAGCTTTTCATAATACTTGAAATAGTTTCAAGTTTATTATTAGCACTATTGTAAAGTTCCATAAGTTCATCCATATTATGATACTTATTACACCTTTTATCACATCTAAGATACATATGACAAACTTTACGTTCTCGTTTTTGTTTATGTTCTTTAACTAGTTCTGGATTATGGTTAAACCAACATTCAGATTGCTTACATTGGTAACTATTAACCAAAAACCAGCAAGGAATATGAGGATAATACTTTTTCTTATAAGGTTTTTCTGTTGTATCAGTTGTAGCAGTTGTAGCAGGCTTATCAGTTTTATCAGTCTTATCAGGCTTATTAGGCTTATCAGGCTTATCAGGCTTATCTGCTTTAACACTTCTACTAGGCTTACTAGTAGTAGTAGTAGTAGCAATATTATCATTTTTGTTAGGATTATTAGTCCCGCTTTTATCAGTGTTATCAGTATCTTCTACAATATCATTCCAATCTTCAGTTTTTTTCGACATTTATAATAAATTATATATATGTAATCATTTTTATACTAATTTATATTTTGGTTCCCATAATAAAACATATTTACATTTATTACAATTTAGAGTATTTACAATTACCTTAGCATTCCTATGACCATACAATGGTGGTTTTTCTTTATTTGAATATAGTAAATTAAATATTCTAATATCAGATTTTGTATTTTCTGTTCCTACATTTAAAATAGTTTTATTAATATCATATACATTAAGTTTGTATAAACATTTTGAAATTATAACAATAAGATCTTCAATATGTATATAATCTGAAATAATATTAGTAACCCCTATTTTTTCAATTATATTATTTTTATATAATTCGATTTGATTAAGTATATGATTTTTATAATTAGGAATATTTGGAATTATTTTACCATATACATTACTAACTCTTAAAATAAAATAATCATAAGCATATTGACTAACTATAATATCTTCTGATAATAATTTAGTTTTTCCTTCAGTTGTAAAAGGAGAACCTAGTATATTTTCATCTGCATATTCACAACAACCATATATTTCTGCTGAAGATAAATAAATAAATTGTTTAATATTATTAAGATTTAAAATATTAATAATACTTGTTAGTCCATTAATACATACATCATAATATAAATTATTACAGGGTATTAGATCTACACACCAAATAAAACAATCTGGTTTGTGTTTATTAACCAATGTTATCATATATGCTATATTACGTATATCACAACAATAATAATAACAATTGAAATCCATAGGAACTTTTGAACCTATAACATCAATAATAACAACATTGTAATTATTACTATTTAATATTTTTGCTAAATTAAAACCTATATATCCAAAACCACCTAAAATAAAAACTGTAGATGACATTACTAATATAATTAATGTTATTTTTATATCTTTAATGTATATCTTAATGGATCTTTACAATAAGGACATATTTTGTCATTAAACTTTAATACACATTTTTGACAATATGTATAAATACATACATTGCAAGCAATTAGATCAAAAGTTTTTTCATTACAAATATTACATATTTTATATACTTCATATGATGAATTTTCAAAAAAAGAATCTAGTTTTGCTGTAGTTATTGTTTTAGTATCTTCGTAATAGTAATCTCCTTTGTAAAATATAACTATATGATCTTTATTATTTGTTAGTGGGACATTAAAACCATAATTATAATACTGTAATATTTTATATTCAACATCGGGTGGTTTAAAATATAGTATAACCGGATATAATTCTAGATTGTGTTTAACAATTGATAAATATTTATTTTCAATATATATTTTGTATCTATTATTTTCTAATTTTTCAATAACTTTACCTATTTTACCATTATAATCCGTATTATTTTTAAGATTTTTAATTTTAATATATGAATATTTTTGAATTTCACTTAGAGAACTAATATATTTAAATATTTTATCTTCTTTTAAATTACTAATATCAATAACAATAGTTGTAATAGTATTAAAATATTCCAAACAATTCATTTAAAAATATATTTATATAATTATACAATCATTTTTAATGAAAGTCTTTTTAAAAATTAAAGATAATAACATTTATTTATATTCAAATGATATTGTTAAAATATCGGAATATATAAATAAACCCATTGTAGATCAATATATTAAATTACATTATAACGAATTGTCTGAATATACTAAAAAATTAAATAATAACGGATATATATGTGAGGTTATTACAAAATCATCATTATAAATGCATATAAAAGTGAAATTATATTTTTCTTTAAATATAAAATGACAATAATTGATGTTGAAAGCATTATTCAAGAACTGAATAATATTGATTTAAGTAAAGATTATACAAAAAAGTCGTTTATGAAAATAGTAACTGAAAAGTGTAAAAATCATACGAAAAAGAAAAAGAAAAATGTAGGTGATAAAGAAAAAAAATTAACTGTTTATAATCAATTTGTTAAAGAAAATATGAGTATTGTTAAAGAAAAATATAAAGAATTAACACCTAAACAACATATGGCAAAATTGGGTGAATTGTGGCAACAACAAAAACTTAAACTCATATAAAGATTATTCTAATATTTACTATCAACAATGGCAAACAATATGGTAAAATTTCAAGAAAATATGAAAAAACTCCGTGAAAATCCCGATACTTCTCGTGCTGGATTGAAATGGGATGATAGTGAAGATGAAAATGTCCTAAGCAAACTTAAATCTGGTATGACTGTAGATGATATTGCAAAAGCTCTTAAAAGAACCGCTAATAGTATCAAGACCCGTATTATTATGAATGCTGTTAAGCAAATTGATGAAGAAAGTAAGAATAAAGATCAGGTATTGAAAGAACTTAAGATTACGGAGGCTGATATTAAAGAATATACGGAGAAAAAACAACAACGGGATGAACAACAAAAGAATTTTGTTAATTCTATGATTACTAAAAATATTTATAATCCTACTATTCGTGATAATTATCAATTGCTTAAAGAAATTCTTAACCGAATTAATAAAATTGAAGAAAAACTTAATAAAGAATAAATGGTCTTTATTTTATTTCCAAATACTTTATTTGATATAAAATATTTGGATAAATCTAAAGACTATGTATTATATGAACATCCTAGATTTTTTTCAAGGGTTCATATAAATAAATTAATATTGCATCGTGCTACGATGAAATATTATTACGATTATTTAAAACAAAATAACTTTAAAATAAAATATGTTAGTGCTAAACCTAAAAATATAACTGAAATGTTCGATCCTGTTGATAAAATATTAGAAAAAGAATATGCTAATGTTATTATACATAGGTCTCCTATGTTTTTACATTCTATAGAAGATTTGAAAGATTATAGTGGTAAATTATTTCATAATAGTTTTAAGTTATGGTCTATTAATAAATTAAATTTAAAAGGATTGGACAAAAGTTATGATGTAAATAATCGCAAAAAAATAAAAGAATTACCGGTTATTATACACTATAATGTTGGTAATTCTAGGTATGTCAATGAAGCTAAAGAATATGTTAAAAAGTTTAAATCCTATGGATATAGTGGTAATTTTATTTATCCTACTACACACAAAGAAGCTAAAGAGTTATTAATACATTTTTTAAAATATAAACTTAGTAATTTTGGTGAATATCAAGATGCTATAGTAAAAGAAGATGATCTTATATTATATCATTCGTTTTTATCTTCATCATTAAATATTGGATTGATAACACCTGAAGATGTTATTAAAGAAACCGTAAAAATAAAAGATAAAGTTCCTATACAAAGTTATGAAGGATTTTTAAGACAAATAGTAGGATGGCGTGAGTATATGAGATATATTTACGTTTATCACTATGATGTTATGACAAAATCTAATTATTTTGAAAATAAAGTTAAATTACCTTTAGAATGGTATGATAACAATTTTAAAACGGGTATATTACCTATTGATAATTGTTTAGAAAAAGTTAAAAAATACGGTTATTTACATCATATTGAAAGGTTAATGATCTTATTGAATTATATGACTTTAAAGGAATATGATCCTAAAGATATATATAATTGGTTTTTAAGTTGTGTATCAATTGATGCTTATGATTGGGTAATGGCGACTAATATATATATATTTAGTTATGCTTGGAAACCTGCGTCTCGTAAGCCATATTTAAGTAGTAGTAATTATATTTTAAAAATGAGCAATTATAAAAAAGATAGTTGGTGTGATGAATGGGATAAATTATATCATAATTTTATAAATAAAAAGAAAGAAAAATTAAAAGGAACACTATATTATAGAAAATAGAATTACCAGAAAGCTTTATGCTAATGAATCGCTGGTATTATACATTAGTTTTATAACATATCATTGAATAATTATTTAGGCGTTCTTATTATGGCGTCTCTAATATTATTATTTGTTTTTTTAAGACATTCAATTGTAATTAATATTTCATTTGAAAGTTTTTTATAATATTTTGTTGATTTATTACCTAGAATTTTAAATTCTTTTTGTGGTTTAAATCCATTTCTACACAATGCTTTATTTTTTAAAGAATTATATATATTAAGATTTTGTTTATAATCTTTATAAACTACTTTGTATTGTTCTAATATTTCTTTACACTTATTCATTTTTAATTATATATATAAGTGTTATCATTTTTATATAATATAATAATAAATGGTAAAAGAATGTCCTGAGGGTAAAGTATTAAATCCTAAAACAAATAGGTGTATTAAGGATGTTGCGAATGTTAAGACTGTTAAGAAAGAATGTCCTGAGGGTAAAGTATTAAATCCTAAAACAAATAGGTGTATTAAAGATGTTGCAAATGTTAAGTCTGTTAAGTCTGTTAAGTCTGTCAAGTCTGTTAAGTCTGTTAAAAAAGAATGTCCAGAGGGTAAAGTATTAAATCCTAAAACAAATAAATGTATTAAGTATGTTCCTATTTGCGGTGAGGGTGAAGTATTAAAAAATGGTAAGTGTGTATGTGGTAAAAACCATATATGGGATGAAAAGAAGCAAAAATGCGTATGTCCTGCAGGACTTACATTTAATATAAAAACTGGATATTGTAGGGATGATACAGATTATGACGCATTATATAGCAACATTATTAGTAAATTTCCTAAAACTTACAAAGTATATTTGAATATACCATATAAAAATAAAGATAAAGCAAAAGATCTTGGTGCTAAATGGGATTACTTAAAAAAGCAATGGTATTATACTGAAGAAACCAGATTAGGTGTTATAAGTCAATTAAATTATTTGTCATTTCCTAAACCAGATGTATATAATGTAAAAATACCTAGTTTTTGTAAAGATGATCTTAAAAAATTAGGATTATATTGGAATAGTAATGCTAGAACTTGGTATTATTTTAGTAATTTACCAGATGAAAACAAAGCATTTATTTTAAAATACGATTGGTATAAGTTGTGTGTGAGAATACAGAATTATTCTTAAGGAGATGTAATTATAGAAGTCATTTGTGGTATTGCTCGTGAAGTTGATATTGTATCAATAATTATATCATCTGTATCACCATTTAAAATAGCTGGTAATTGTTTTTTATTTTTGTATAGAGTTTTTACAGTTTTTTGTATAGATGTAGGAAATGTAAAATCTATTTGTTCTATTAAATTATCATATTCTTTTATTTGATTTGATATATCACTACTTGTCAATGATTCTAAATGATTATGTAATTTATCTTCAATCATATGAGAGATCTTCATAAATTTACAAGATAATTGTTTAAAATTATTTTCTTTTTCATTTATTCTAAAGTTATTAATGATTCCAACTATCATTGCTGTTAGACTATTAATTACAATATTTGGTATTTTCATTTCATTACCATCAAATGTTGAAGAGTTAAGAATAGCCATTACAGATGATAATAGAATTAAAGGTATATTGCATATTGATTTAATAAAATTAAAATGTTCAAAACTCTTTTCACATAATACGCCCATTACATAACTTTTATCTTTATAAGATTTAAGCAGATTGATTTGACGTTGTTCTAATGGCATTATTTATATTTAAGGTGATAATATTTCTCTTAAACGGGTATTTTCATTATTTTTAATTGTTGTTATTTGCAATTTAAAATCTGATATCTTTTTACTAAATACAATCATTTCTTCATTTGTTATTTCACTTATTATATTTACTTCATCTATAATAGAATCATATTCTGTTAATTTATCTTGAACATCTTCTACAACTGTTTTTTCTTCATTTTTATTTAATCGTAAAACAGCTAATTCCCTATTATATAATGCTTTAACATGTATTAATTTGTCTTGCATTTCTTTAAGTTTTTCCATCTTTTCTCTATAATTTTGAAAACGAATTATACTTGCTATTACTGTCATATATGTTCCCATCATTAATGATAAAATATTTAATACAAAATCAATAGTATTTGGATCTATATTTAAACTATTTTTACCTATGAATTGTATTATTAATAATTTTAAAGCATCGCTTAATGTTATCATTGCTGATACAACTAAAATTGTTAATGAATAACTATTAAACTTATTTTTAACAATATCAAATTTTAATGATACATATTGTAATTTATCCGATATTTTATCTGTTTTTTTATTGATATGATTTTTCAGTTTTTTACGCATTTCGTGGTCGGTCAAATCATCTATTATAGTATTATTATCTGAAGAACTATGAGGTGAATGATTAGGATCTACTATAACAACATCTGCCCTATTGTTATTGGCTCCTATACCAATATTCATTTTATTTTAACTATTTATTTTTTATATTCTTTGGTCCATATTTGATTTTTAATAGCTAACATTGATTTTTTATCATATTTTTTATTGAAAGCTTCTGGATCTTTTTCTTTTTCTTTTTTAAGCCTTTCAAATATTTCCGCACTTATTTGTTTATAATATGTATCTTCGGTTTTTTGTGGTTTCATTCGTTCTTCAATATCATTATTTTCTAATACATTTTTAATTTTTAAAAATGTATTATTATCTAATTCTTCTTTAAAAATATTAATTAATTTATTATATGTTAGTTTCTTTTCAATAAACTTTATTTTGATTGATTCAGTCATACATTTAATTGTGTATGTATATCATTTTTAGATGTTAAAGCAAAAAATATAACATTTTAGAATAGTAAATGGAAGAAGAAGAAATACAATCTTTTAAGAAGATTAATATAAATTCTATAGATTCTTCACAAAATATTAATCGCACACAAAGTGTAGATGCCTTAGAATCTTCCACATTAACTTATCATCAAAAAATATTATTAGACGATTATTTAGATAAAAGTTTTATGATGTCGGTTTTATGTGAAAATACTAAAAATTATTATTATAATTTTGGTAATGTTTTAGTTATTCCTACAATATTAGCATCTTCAATATTATGTGTTTTTAATGCGGCTGCTGGAAGTATTCCTGTTGATAAACATTTTATTTTAACAATAATGAATATTTCTATTAATGGAATTATAGCATTTATATCTGCCTTACAATCTGTTTTACAAATTAATGATAAATATAATCAATTTCAAACATTAACTACTAAGTTTATTAAATTAGAGCATCATATTGAAAATCATATTACGAATTATCCTAGTAAGCTTGATGAAAACTTTATTGATGATATAATCAAATCTTACGATAATCTTATTGACGATATAGATTTTACATTTCCGGAGTTTATTAAAAAACGAGTTAAAGCTAAGTATAAAGATAAAAGAACTATGCCTAATGTTTTAAATGGGGATAAGAAACCTCGATTATTGCAAAATATTTAATGTGATATAATATTAAAATGAAACTTTTAATAGGTGGTAAAAGCCGTAATATATATATGCGTAAAGATGGTTCTGCATATTACAAAAGTGGTGGTCAACAAGTAGATATAACCCATATGTTTAAAAAAAAAGGTGGTGGTTTAAAAAAAAAATATAT
>Ga0209335_10001092_pt1 | contig 32035 bp, 18 predicted proteins | sample COG_09_FD_184753 | JGI IMG/M metagenome (GOLD analysis project Ga0209335, IMG submission 184753) | Pelagic Microbial community sample from North Sea - COGITO 998_met_09 (SPAdes) (version 2) | ecosystem: Environmental > Aquatic > Marine > Neritic zone/Coastal water | place: Helgoland, sampling...
ACTACTACTACTACTACTACTACTACTACTACTACTTTTAAGAATAAGAATAAGAACACACGCGATGACTTTTACGGAGTCGTCAGACTTCCTTTTCCTGGAACGAGGCGAAAAGAAACGAAAACTCTTCGTTCGCACGACCGATTTGCCTAAAAAGACAAAAAGAAATATAATAAATTGTGTGGTTATTTTCTCCCACGGGTTACACGAACACTCCTCGAGATTTGCCGAAACGTTTTCCCTGTGGGCGAGCGCAAACTACAACATCGCCTCGGTTTCGTTCGATCACATCGGACACGGCAAATCGGACAATTACGACTGCGAGATAAAACACCAGATTGAAAGTTTTGAAAAGTGCGTGGAAGATTTCCGAGCGGTGGTGGAGTACGCACAGATGAGATTTGGACGCAAAGTTCCAATCGCTTTAGCCGGTGTGTCTTTAGGCGGGTTGTTCGCGTTGCGTTGCGCGATGACGTATCCGAAAAACTACTTTTTCGCGATTGTTTTAATCGCGCCGGCGATTAACGTGAAATGGACCGCGCAGAAGAAAGCTTTGGCAATGGTTGGGGAGGTGATTGCAAAAGCGACGCCGAATATGAAAGTCGTTCCGGCGACGACGATGCAGAGTTTAACCGAAGACGCGGCCACGGCGAGAGAGTTTGAGGAAGATCCGTTTAATTACGTGGGGAAAGCGCGAGCGAGGTTCGGGAACGAGATTTTGAAAGCGATGAAAGGATTGGAAAAAGCGAGTGAAAGTGGACGTCTCGATGGGATAACGAGAAACATACTCGCCGTGCACGCCGAGAAGGACGCGGCGACGTGCGCGCAGTCCACCGAACGCTTGTTCTCGCGCTCGTTGAAATCCATCCCAAATAAACAGTTCGTCAAACTCACGCACACGAAAGGACACTTGTTATTGCACGAACCCGGGTGCGAGTGGACGAGAGCGTTGATTGGTCGGTTTTTAGTCGAAGCCGTTTTAGAGATGAAAAATTCAAATTCATCGTCGTCGTCGTTAGCGTCGTCGTCTGAATCCTCGTCTTTGATGAAAACAAACGACGTTTTGTTTTCTTCTTTGTCATCTTCTTCGATGATTCGTAATAGTAATAGTCATAATAGAAGCAAACTAGTAGAAAAAGAAGACCAAGACCAAGAGGAAGAAGAAAGGAAAAGAAAAAAAATGTACCAAAGAGCTTTTCTCGAGAGCGTGGACGAGCGAAAATTTTTGCTCGCTAAGAGTCGATTGTGAATTTTGAGAAGAAGGACAAAATTTTTTTAACTGTAACCCTAAACAACTCGTGTTGCTTTCCTTTCACCCTTGAGAATTAATCGTCACAAAAGCATCTCTTCCTTCTGCGAGTAGTTTTAAACGCGCTTCTTTGCTCATACTAAAGAACGACAAAGAAGAACAACGTAGAATACTGCGTAATAATAATAATGGCGGGAACATCATCATCATCAAAAATGACGGAAGCGGAGATCGACAAACTGACCGTGGCGAAGTTGAAAGCGTTTTTGGATGAGAAAGAAATCGCGTACGAGAAGAAAGAGTTAAAAGCGACTTTGGCGGCGAAATTGAAAGACTTTATGATGAAAGAAGAAGACGAAGGAAAAGAAGAGAAAACGACGAAGAAAAGGAAAGCGTCTTCGGAAGAAGAAGAAGAGCCATCTTTACCCGTGTCTGAAAAAGAAGAAGACGGAGAAGAAGAAGACACGAAGAAGAAGAAGAAAAAAGTTTCGATCGCGAAGAAGAAATCGAAGAAGGAAGAAGAAGAAGAAGAAGAAAAGAAAGAGTTTTCCGACGACGACGATTCAGACAACGATAAAGAAAAGGAAGATGTAAAAACGTTGGAATCGTTGATCGCGGACCCGCTTAACCCGGAAAACTGCACGATGACGGTGTACATCAAAGGCAACGAAGGACGTTTGATTGGGAAGAAAGGGGAAACTTTGAAATACATCGAAGCGAGGTTCCGAGCGTCGATTAAAATCGACCGGGAGAGCGGCACGTGCGCAGTGAAAGGTCCGACCAGCGAAATGGAAGAGTGTAAGAAAATCATTCAAGAGGTGTGCGAGACCGGGTCAATCGCGGACAGACATCCGGCGTCGAGTATACAACAAGGCGCCGTGTTGAAGGAACACGAGACGTTGAACGGGATTTCAGCCGCCAACGTGAACGCGTATTCCATCGAGGAGGAGTCGTTACCGGAAGAGTTGAGAGGTATTCCGAACGATCAAGAAGTTGCGATTGAAATTCCGTGCCCAGGAAAGGAAGGACGAGTGATTGGCAAAGGCGGCGCGACGATTCGCGACATCGAACGCGTCTCAGGTGCAAACTTGAAAGTCGTCAAAGGTTCGGGCATCTGTAACGTGCAAGGCAAACGAATAGACGTTATTCGAGCGAGACAGGTGGTTTTAGAAACCATGGCTTTAGAGACGGATACGTTCGGGATGCAAAGGATGCAAAATCAACAGCAACAGCAACAAATGATGACGCCTTCGCAATACGCGGCTATGCAAATGGGCGGCGGCGCCGGAGGTGGCGTGTACGGCGGGTATTACGGTGGTGCTGCTAACGTGTACGGACAGCAACAAGGCGGTGCTAAGGAAGGTGGTAGTAACATCAACCCGATCATCCCGGAAGGCCAAACGAGAATTATCATCCCGACCCAAGGCCACGAAGGTAGAATCATCGGTAAAGGCGGCGCGCACGTGAAATTGCTTCGCGATAGAACCGGGTGCGACGTACAAATGGATCGATCGAAACAACCTGTAACTTGCGTCATCACTGGTACCGCGGCGAACGTAAAAGAGTGCGAACGATTAGTGAACGAAGCGATTGAGAAGGCGAACCAAACGTTCGGCCCGAACGGCCAGAGAATGTACGCCGCTCAACAGCAGCAACAACAATACGGCATGGCGTACGGACAACAGGCTGCGGCGGCACCGGTGAACGTATACGGTGGCGCCCCGCAAACGGCGCAAGTTTACGGCGCAGCGGCGGTTCCCCAAGTGTACGGTGCAGCAGTGCCGCAACAACAACAACCGCAACAACAACAACAGTTGATGCAACAGTATCAGCAATATTATCAGCAGCAACAAGTCTACGCCGCTCCTCAACAACAAGAATACGACCCCTCACAGCCGCAAGCGGTTGCTGCGGCTGCGGCGAGCGATTGGGCAACGTACTACTCGGAAGGGAAGCCGTACTATTACAATAGCAAAACTGGCGAGACGAAATGGGCTTAATTTTTTGAATGATGATGACGATGATGATGATGACGATATTATGGTGATGATGGTTTATTTGGACACTGACAATACTAGAAGAGATGATTTAGATTAGAGCGGGCAACAACAGAGCAGTATTTATAGCAGTAGCAGCAGCGGCAGAAAGAAAAAAGTGCGCACCACCATTTCTTCTCTCTTTTCGATTGCTCTCTCGAAATTTGTTTTGGATTTTACGTCGCGCGTGTGTGCCCGTGTGCCTGTGTTGTTAGTGATGTTTTGCGTTTTTTCGCGCATACTCAGCTCTCTCAAAATTTGAAAGTTATTGTTTGCTTGATCTTGGATTCTTGTTCTCATCAGTCATGTTATATTGTTGTTGGTCATTGTTATCGGTTTTCATGTTTTGATTTGTTTCATCATGTTATCGTTGTTGTTGTTGTTGTTTTCATTCTTATTTGATTCAAAATTGTTGTTTGCGTTCCACGACGTTTGTCAATTTTACTACTACTTGTTCTTTTGTTCAGCTTTTAAAAACTACTACTATTTTTTATATTAAAGTTATCTACTACTACATTACTACTACTTATTACTACTCATGCTACGCACTGCATTCATTCGTACATCTTTTTACTTCTTTGCGCGCTTACTTTCGCGTAAAACTGCACCTTTCGTGGATGCGTTTCTCGGCTGCGCCTTTGCGATGGCTTCGATGAGTTCTGGCTCCAACTCTTCCTTCGGGATGGCGCTAATCAACGCAATTTCCCCAGCTTTAACTTTCTTCGATCCAATCGCTCGTTTCAACTTCACCGCTTTACCATAGTGCCATTCCTGCGCTTTTTCGTTCCAAAACGTTTCGAACGGTTCTCCAGATAACGCGCACTTTTTCTGCGACTCGATCGCCAGGACGCTTGGCAAATCGTTCAAATCTAAATTTTCATCGATGACGATCCCTACGGCGTTTTCTTTCTTCTTCTTCTCTCCAGCGGCGAACGCGGCGAATTCAGGGTCCACCTCACCCATCTTAATCGTTCCTTTAATCCACTCCTTCGCCGAGACGTGCCATCCTCGACAGGCGCGACCGGATTTCTTCCTTCTTCTCTTCGCGTGTAACCAATCCATGTGTTGATCCAACGACTCTTTCGACGCGAAGCGACGTCCGGTTTGTGCGCATTTAAACGGTAAATCATCGTACAACGCGTTGACTAAATACTCGCGCCGCTTATTCATCGATTTTGGATCTCTCTTAAACTTCTTCAAGCTTTCTTCGGCATCTAGGAAATCAAAGTCTTCGTTCGCGAAATCTGGCGTCACCGGTCGGTGGTGGTGGTGCTGCGGCGCAGCGGCGACGATACCTTGCAACGATTGATGAGATCCTCCTCCGACAGATTGCGCTTGTTGCGCTTTGAGCGTGTTCAACAACCCACTCAAGTCCGGTAAAACGACCGGCATGCCACCAGCTACGAGCGGCGCCGGTTGTCCTAAAAATTGCTGCTGCTGCTGCTGCAGTGGCGCCGCCGCCGGTTGTCCCATCATAAGTATCGGCGGCGGTGGCGGTACGACTCTCTGTTGGTGTTGGTGCACGATCGGTGGTGGTGGCGGCGGTACTCGCGCGTTCCCACTCAAATCTACGTCCGTTTGAATTCTCGCTAAAACTTCTCTCGGAAACACGTTTTGCGTTTCCCACGTTCCCAATAATTTTTTCATCGATTGTTTCGTCTTTTCGTCCGTCTGCGCGAACAAGGTCAAAAACACCCCAGCCACGTGCGGCGCAAACACCGACGCGTACGGGTCTCGGCAATTCTTCGCGATCGAATCTAACACGTACAAAGTCGCCAACGCCACTCGACTATCTCTCGCTTTCTCCACGACTCTGGTTTCAATCACGTTGGCGATATTCCTCGCTTCCGTCTTCGCTTCGTCGTCGTCCGTTTTCGCTATTTCCGTCGCTAACATCGTCAAACTCGTTATGATTGGTTTGCTGTTCATTTTCAGTTCGGACAACGCGTCTTTGTAGTTCTTCGCGGTTTCTGATAACGGTGCCATATTTGCTTTCTTATTATTCTTTTACTACTAAAATCTTTCTGTTGTTCTCTCTCGAATATTTTTGAGGATTTGAGGAGGAGGCGGCGTTTACCACGAAACGAAAGAATAAATATAAAAAACGACCGACGACGGAAACAAGAAAAAGCTCTTTTGAAACTTTTACTCAATCTGATGAGTAGGACGTGTTTTTCAACGTTGTATATCTAAGTTACGCTACGGATATATGTATATATATCTTCTTCTTCTTCTTCTTCTTCTTCTTCTTCTTTCTCTCTCTCTGTCCCTAACACTCGGTGAGGATGATGATGATTCGATTGATTTCGATGATCACCCCCAGCACACAATTATGTCTCTCTCGTTCTCTCTCTCTGTTTTGTCTTTAATAGTCTTCTTTCGTCGGCGCAAATCGCACAACAAAACACAACGAAACACTTATGTACACACTCTCTCTCTTACTATATACTATAGGTTAATAGTAATTGACGACGACGCAAGTGTCTCAATCTCTTCTACAATGAGTCTCTTTTGTGCGTGTAAATTTGTGGTAAATGTGGACAAAACAACAGAAAATGGTCAAGAGCTCTTTCCACACTTTCCACACAACATATAACAACTTAAAACAAAGAAACACACGCACGCACAGAAGACGACTCTATGTCGTCGTCGTCTCGGGGTTTCGTTCGAGCGATGAAGTTTTTCGACATCGTCACGCACCCGCAAAACACCACGTTCGATAAGATACCTCTTTTACACTGCTCGAACTTGACGCAAATCACACGAGGAAAATCATCATCATCATCATCATCATCATCGAACGAGGAGAACAAAATGAGAGCTCTTCTAGAAGAAAACGGCATCAGATGTGACTTATACGTCCACGAATCCTTATGCAATCGATTCGGAACGTTACACGGAGGGTGCATAGCGACAATAGTGGACGTGTTAACCACGTGCGCGTTACTGGTGGACGATGAAAATAGCGAAAAAGGTGGCGGCGTGACCACGGATTTGCACGTCTCGTGCGTCAAAAGTGCTCGAATGCATTCAACCGTCACCGTCGAAGCGATATCGAAACGATTAGGGAAAACTATGGGGTTTAGCCAGTGCGAGTTAAGAGACGAAAATGGAGCCGTCGTGGCGTACGGAACGCACACGAAGTTTTTAGGCATCACCGGGCCTAAATTATAATAATACGAGTATATATATAGTGTATAATGATGTGTGATTAAAGCGCGCGCGCGACGACGTTTAGAAGAGAGATACCTCTTTGCGTGTGCGACGCGCGCAAACAAAACTTACGTAAAGTGAAGTTGCAAGGTTTTAAGCGTTGCACAAATGTACGCTCAATACTACGTGTGATGCAAAATAATGCATGCGACGAAATCATATTTGGGTGATGATGAAATGTGTGTGTCGTTTACGAGTGATAACAGATGATGGTCAGTCGATGGTGTCGCGCGGAAGTCGTTCACATCCGAATACTAGTCAGTTGTTCAATAGTAAAAAATAGAGAATTTCGTTACTAGGAAACCTTCACAAAACTTTGCTTTTCTTTTATTATTATTATTACACATCATCATCATCATCATGCGAAGCGTAGTATTCTCCGTCGTCGTCAAAAGGAGTAGTACTACTACGAGTAGTCGTGCGAGTACGAGCGCGTCGTTTACGTTTACGTCGTCGCGCGGAAGGAATTTTTACCCATCGAGTAAAACGAGACGAACGTTGAGCCGCCAACACCATCCTCAACCGCATTCTTCTTTGTCTTCTTCTTCTTCGACGACGACGACGAAGATGACGTCGTCGTCAGAAGAAGATGGTAACACTACTCGCACTCATCGCGCGGAGAAGTTAGAAAAGTTGAAAGTGTCCGAACTGAGAGAACGGTTAGCCAAAAGAAAGTTAAAAGTGAGCGGGAAAAAGCAAGAGTTGATTGCACGATTATTGAGAGAAGAAGAAGAATTAGATTTATCAGAAGAAGGAAAAGAAGCCGTTGATTCAGTTCCTTCTCCTCCTAAACAACAGCATCAGCAGCAGCAGCAACAACAACAACAACCGTCGAAAAAAGCAACAGCGAATAGTGCGAATAATAATGGTGTTGTCATTAAAAGGAACGTCATGAACGGGAAAGCGTCTCCGGCCTCGTTCGCGACGGAGGACTTACGGTTAGAACTGGACATCGCGAAAGATCGCGAGGACGGGAAAGGGTTCACTGGATTAGAAATCACGTGGTTAGGAACTTCCTCGGGTGCGCCGACGTTTTCGAGAAACGTGAGCGCGACCGCGGTGAGAACGAAAGACGAGGTGTGGTTGTTCGATTGCGGCGAGGCGACGCAGCACCAGATGATGCGATGCGGGGTAAAGTTGAGTAAAATTTCTAGAATATTCATCACGCACATGCACGGAGATCACATTTTCGGTTTACCCGGTTTATTGTGCGCGATTTCCGCGTGTCGGTCGGAAACGTACAAGCAAAAAGACGAAAAGAAGAAGAGAAACGGGAACAACGGACGAGGCCCTCGAGACGCGTTCAAGGATCAGGAACCGCTCGTGATTACCGGTCCACCAGGTTTAAAAGCGTTCGTACACGCCGCGATGACGTACTCGAGAACGCAACTCGGGACGGATATTATCGTCACGGAATTGACCACGCCGTCGAGAGAAAAGTTTGAGAAGTGCAACGGTAAGGTCCCGGCGCACGTCGCGGTGAACGAAGATTGCGCGTGGAAGAAACGAGGTAATTTAGTCTTTGGGGATTGTTGGCCGCAAGAAGGCATGAACCACGTCGGTTTTCCGAGGTATAAAGCGAGAGAGTGGGAAGAAGAAAATCGACACGCGTGGCCATCCTGGGTTGTTTTAGCGGACGAGAACGTGTGCATTCGCGCGGCGCCGTTGCGACACCCGGTCCCGTGTTTCGGGTACGTCATCGAAGAGAAAGATCGCGACGGGCACATGAAAGTCGAGTGGTTGACTGAACAAGGTTTACCCCCGAGCCCTTTGTATAAAAATTTCAAAGCTGGAAAATCGGTCGAGTCTCCTAAAGAACCTGGGAGGATCATCACTCCGGAAGAGGCGATGGAATTGCCGAGACCGGGAAGAAAAATCGTCATGCTCGGCGACACGTGCGGCTCAGAAGGCATCGCGAAATGGGCGTACGGCGCGGATGTTCTCGTCCACGAGTCCACGTTCAACGCGGAGCGAGCGAAAGAAGCTTTATTCAAAGGTCACTCGACGTCGGCTATGGCGGGATCGTTTGCCAAAAGGGTCAACGCTCGAACTTTGGTTTTGACGCACTTTTCCGCGCGCTACTCCGGGACTTCCGCCTCTAGTTCTTCTTCAGCTCCGAGCAACAGCAAATACGAATATGACGACGACGACGACCATGAAGAAGATGAAGAAGACCAAGAAGATAACGAGGCTCCACCGGACCACGAACCGTCCGAAGACGAGCTCTTCCAGGAACGAATGCACGTCGGCGTCTTGGTCGAGGAAGCCGCGAAAGCGAAAGGCGACGCGCGCGTCCTCGCCGCCTCGGATTTATTCACCTTAGCTATCCCATCTCGAGAGGAAACGGACGAGCTCGACAGGAAGAGAGAACAAAAGCTCGGTCCTCGAAGCGCGTGGTTCGACGATAAAAACAACAAATACGTCTTGCCAAAGATGACGTTTCCCGGAAGGAAGGAAGAAAACAACAACAACACCTCGTCGGGGCCTCATTCTTCGCCGAATAATTATACGACGACGACGACGAGAAACAATAACAATACTCAAAATAATACTAGTCATAGAGATAGAGAACACGGCGAATCGGGTGTGCCGCGTAGTTTTAGGAGATGATAGATAAAAGAGAGAAAATTTTAGCAGCATAAGTTTAATACACCTTTTTCTTCATTAAAATAAAAAAAATTTTATTTCATCTCCAAAAACTTTTTATCACACACACACCACACAACTTTGTTCCGAAGAAGACAAAGACAAAGAAGAAGACAACAACATTATATAATGGGCAAAGGCGAAGCCGCTGCTTTGACAAAAGCTTTGAAATCTTCCTTTTCGGAGGAAGAAGAAAAACGAGCGGCAAAACAGATTAGGAAAGCGGAGAAGAAAGCGAATAAGAAACGGAAATTAGAGTTGGCGGCGGCGGCTGAAGATGATGATGATGATGATGATGATGATGAGAAGAGGAAGTCAAAGAAGTCAAAGAAGGAAAAGAAGGCAAAGAAGTTAAAGAAGTCGAAAGGGAACGACGACGACGGAAATGATGCGAATATCGCCGTCGTCGATTCAGAGGACGACGATATATTCTCATCCAAGAAGAAGAAGACGAATAAAATGTCAGTTTCAGACGAGGAAGAGGTGAAAGCGTACGTGAAGGAACATCACGTCACGGTGAGCACGAAAGACGCGCCGAACCCGATTTTATCCTTCGAGAAGTGTCACGAAATATTCCCCATGGAAATTGTAGCCGCGTTGAAGAAGCAAGGGTACGAGAAACCGACGCCTATTCAGGCGTTTAGTTGGACGATAGCGTTAACCGGGAGAGATATCGTCGCGATTGCGAAAACGGGGAGCGGGAAGACGTGCTCGTTTTTGTTACCGGCACTGACGAGGATAAAAAAGAACGGCGGACCTCAGAAAGCACCGGAGATGGAACTCGTCAACGGTCGGTGGAAACCAGGAGCGGTGAAACCGACGAGTATCGTCTTGGCGCCTACGAGAGAGTTGGCGATTCAAATCAACGACGAGTGCGCCAAGTTTTGCCCGGCGGTGAAAGCAAAATGCGTCGTTCTTTACGGCGGAGCGGCTAAAGGCGACCAGTTGAGAGCGCTGAGAGGTGGCGCGGACATTGTTGTCGCGACGCCGGGGAGAATCAACGATTTCTTGGACCCGCCGCCGGGATTTTCCGCGCCGGTTTCCGCCAGCGCGGCGACGTACGTCGTTTTAGACGAAGCCGATCGCATGTTGGATATGGGTTTTGAACCCCAAATTAAGAAAATCATCAAACTGTGTCCGCACGCGAGGCAGACGCTCTTTTACTCCGCGACTTGGCCGAAAGCGGTGCAGAAAATAGCCGCGAACTTTACGACGAAACCGATCCAAGTGTCCATCGGCGAAGGCGGCACCGGGAAACTCACCGCGAATAAAATGATCACGCAAATCGTCCAAGTGTGCACAGAAGACGAGAAATTCGATAACTGCATGCAAGCTATGGGTGAGTTGGAAGAGAAAGATACGTGCATTGTGTTTTGCGGAACGAAAAGGCGGTGCGATTTCCTCGATCGAAAGTTGCGACAAAGCGGCATCCACAGTTGCGGCGCCATTCACGGCGATAAAGACCAACACGAGCGCGAAAAATCTTTAGACAACTTTCGTAAAGGAAGAGGAAACGTGTTGGTTGCCACGGATGTCGCGGCGAGAGGTTTAGATATCCCTGGCGTGGCTATGGTTTTGATTTACGATTTTCCCGGCGCGGTTGAAGATTACGTCCACAGAATCGGACGTACCGGACGCGCCGGTAAAACCGGCATCGCGCACACTCTGTTCACCAGAGAAGATTCGCAACAAGCGAGAGAGTTGGTGCAGATTATGGAAGGCGCAGACCAAGCGATACCGCCGGAATTGCAAGCTTTAGTCCGAACGAAAGGCGGCGGCGGCGGCGGCGGTCGCTGGTCCGGTGGACGAGGAGGAGGAAGAGGCAGGGGCGGCGGAAGAGGCGGCAAGTTTAGCAAAGGCGGTCGCGGAAAGGGTAAGTGGTAGATGATAGAACCTATTTTTGTGATTATGATGTTTGATACTTTAAATGCGCGCGATTTATCTCTCTCGCTTTTCTTTGCCTTTCTCTCGTCTTATGGTAGTTTCTCGTGTGTCTCTTTCTCTGATTCTTTCACCTTTCTCCTTATCTGCTTCCTCAAAAATTCATCTCTTCACGAGCGACAAGAGAGAACCTTTCCTTCTCTCCCTCTCTCTCTCTCTTCTCGTATTATTTCGTTTTGGAGAAAGGAAGAGAGCATCTCGTCATCGTTTTTTCGAAGGAGATGACGACGACGACGGGTTTGCTGGTCTGTCGCTCCTGCTTCGCGGTACCGCGAAGCATCGATGACGGAGGAAAAGAAAAGAAAACTTCCTCTCGATTTTCGCGACGACAACACCTCTTCTCATCATCATTAAAACAGCGTCAAAAGAGAGCAAACTCGTCGTTTGTGCCGTCGTCGTTTACGTCGTCGTCCAGAGGAGGATTCGCACGGAACAACGCGATATCTTCGGACAACGCGACGACGACGTCTTCATTCGACGATGAGTTGATGGGAGGAGGAGGAGAAGATACTCCTCCTCAAAGGCAACAACAACAAAAACGGTTAGAGTTTGTTCGGTTACAGGAAGTATCGAGTGAAAACACGATTGAGAAAGCGATTGCACGATTACGCGAGACGATAGAGAGCGAATGCGGTAGGACGAGCAGCGGTAGCGCGGCGGGTTCTTCCAAATCTGGAATGCTTCGGTTTAGGTGTTTTGTGCCCAGAGACGCAAACGCTCTGCAGTTTTTGTCCTCGATGAACAAAGGGACGAAGACAACAACACCGAACGAAAAAGAAAGAGATGAAAACAGACTCGAGCGATGGACGAATACGACGCCCAGGTTTTACTTTTCGCCGAGGTCTCCGCCGCCGAAACCGGTGCGACAAGAGAAGCGCGAGGAGGAAGAGGAAATGAAAAGGGGCGGCGGAGGAGGAAGCGAAGAAGGCAAAGAAGTGAACGAGGAGTTTGCAAAAGACACGAGAGGTGCGATGGCGGCAATCGGTGCGAGTTGCTTGTGGACTTCAACGATTCCTTCGTCGAATGGTATCGATGATGACGATTCGTTGTTGACCAAGAGGCGCTTACGAGCCGTGAGGGAATTTTTGAAAGTATCGAAGAACGTGAAAGCGTTTGGCGCCGGGCGATTCGATCCTAGTTTTATTTCGCATTCAGTAGCAGCAGAAGTAGACAGTAATAAGTGGGAGTGTTTTGGTTCTAGGTATGTATTCATTCCAATCGTGGATGTGTCTGAAAGTATATCGTGCGGGGAAGTTGGCGTAAACATCTCCTGGGATGACAACGGGATTGTAAACGATGGAAGTTGCGCAAAAACGTTGGACGAAGCCGTGAAGAAGTGCTTGAAATGCTTAGAGTCCATCGAGGCATCGTTAAAAGCAAGTGCAAAAGAAGTAAAAACAGCAGCAACAACAACAACAACAAGAACACCATCGACGAATAATTCGAGTAAAAGAGTTTCACCGGATGAGGAAACATGGCAGAACGTTGTGAGTGGAACGATCGAAAAGATGAACGCTTTAGGAGAAAATGAAGAAGATGATATAAAACTCTTATTAGGGACTTCATTCGACGAAGATGCGTTTGCAGAAGCTCCGATGGGAAGCGCCGAACGATTGCGAAGTGCCTTGAAAAACATGGGAAGAAGGAGCGGAATTAACGCGGACGAGTCCATATTGGATGTTTTCGAAAACCTCGTCAGTAAGAACAGGGATGATAGCGAAATTGAAAACGAAGAAAATACGGGCGTTACTTTGCAAGAGCTGCCAGATGACGATTCTCCCCGGGAGAGTGATGACGACGACGACGACGACGACGACGCTATCGAGCGAACTGAAAATGCATCAGGGAAGAGGAGTTTGCGCAAAGTGGTCTTGGCCAGGAAAACTACTTTGGATGTTTCTGAGTTCGTATCTGAGTGCGAATTGATTGAGTCGTTACAGAGGCGGGATCCAGACGCGTACCAATTCATTTTGACGCACCCGAGTGGGACTTCATTTATCGGATCTTCACCAGAGCGACTGTTCAAGTCAAATATTACGTCGCGATCGGTCGAATCTGAAGCCGTTGCTGGTACACGACCAAGAGGAAGTGATCCTGGTGAAGATGCTGCGTTAGCCTACGATATGCTTCTATCGGAGAAGGAGCACGAAGAGTTTGCCATCGTGAGAGAAGATGTTCGAAAATCGCTCGCAAAAATTGCGCGTGACGGCGATTCGGGAGTATTCAAAGAGCTCGAAAAAGGAATTCTGCGCCACGTATCTGTGCAGCATTTGTACGCGCGCTTTCGTGCAAAGATCGACGAGCAAGTTGACGAATCTGATGTCATCAGCGCGTTGCATCCTACTCCTGCCGTGTGCGGATATCCGCGAGATCTTGCTATGCAAACTGTCCGAAAGTCGGAGACGTTTGACCGAGGTTTATATGCTGGACCACTCGGTTGGATTGATTCTGAAGGCGCCGAATTCTGTGTCGCCATCAGGTCAGCCTTACTTTCTAACGGTGATAACGGTGATAATAAAGTTGCAGATCTCTTTGCCGGAGTGGGCGTGGTGAAGGCGGCAAACGCAAAATCAGAGTGGCAAGAATTGAATTTGAAAACCAAACCGATGGAAGCGCTGTTACTGCAGAACAATATCAGGAACATCAAAGCTTTAGCGTACTTTCCGAATAATCCAAACGCTCGCGCGGCGTACGCGCTCGTGGATGAGCTGGTATTGAATGGTGTTCAGCTATTTTGTATCGCTCCTGGTTCTCGCTCCACGCCTCTCGCTCTCGCAGCAGAAAACCACCCATCGGCGAAAGTGGTCGTGTGCATCGACGAGCGTTCCCTTGGGTTTTATGCTTTAGGTTTTGGTAAAGGAGCCGGTAAGCCGTGCGCGATTATCGTTAGTTCTGGTACAGCAGTAGCGAATTTACTACCTAGCTTTGTCGAAGCGCACGAATCGCAAACTCCTGCAATTTATCTCACAGCGGATCGTCCGCAAGAGCTGAGAGATACTGGGGCGAACCAAACAATCGATCAAATAGACATATTTCAGAACTTTCGACGTTACTTTGTCGATGCCCCTGTTCCTGGAGACTTGCAGACGAATGATGAACAAGTTCAAACGTTTCGAAATATCGCTCGGGTTGCGTACGGTAAATCCACTGACGTCGCTCACCCTGGACCGGTGCACGTGAACTTACCTTTTCGCGAACCTCTCGGACCGAGGCAAAAGATTGAAAACAATGTCAACAATAGTGATGGTGCGAGTGAAAAAATGTCGTTAGCGACGATGGAAAGTATCAAAGAAGAGGTAAAGAAAGTGCGCGGGGATACTATTTCGGACGATTCTCTGGAGATTCAAGATTTCTCCGTTTTTGAAAGCGCCGCGAACCAAATGAAAGAATCCAAGCGCGGTGTTTTGATTATCGGTGGTTCTGCAAACCCAAAAGACGCTTTAATGTCAGCCATGGCTGCTAAAGTACTCGGGTGGGCCGTTCTGGCTGATGTTACTTCTGGCTTGCGCGTTGGCGTCAACGGTAGTCCCACTGACTTGAATGTCGTCAAATGTTACGATTACCTCTTGTGTTCCGCAGAAGCTGTCGAAAGATTTTCACCCGACTGCATTGTTCAGCTTGGGTCCCGTATCGTGAGTAAGCGATTATGTAAATTTGTCGACGACGCAGCTGCTGCTGATAACGTCTCCTACATAGTCGTAGATCCTTCTCCTCGGAATTTTGATCCCAGTCACGTTGTGTCACATCGCATCCAGTGTTCTAGGGACGTGTTTGCGAGCGCAATACTTAAAGCGGAACTATCGTCGCCCTCAGACGAGCAAAAGTACTATGCAAAGACATTCGTTGCGTGTGGCGAAATCGTGTCAGATGTACTCTCGCGACGCATTTTGAAGATGGATGAACAAAATGGGATTACAGAAATGTCCGTGGCGGCTGAAATTTGCAATGCGTTGCCAAAGTCTTCCGCATTGTTTCTCGGTAACTCCATGCCAATTCGCGATGCTGACGCTTTGACTGGAATCAAAATGTATTCACAATTCGATGAAGATATTATGGATGAGAGTAGTTCGATACTTGGTAATCCGGTCGTTGCGAATCGTGGCGCTTCTGGAATCGACGGTATCATATCAACTGCTGCCGGTTACGCTTGTGGTTTGAACCGACCCGTTACACTATTCATAGGTGATGTATCTTTCCAGCACGATTCAAACGGCTTACTCTTCTTGCGCGAGCGTCCCGGTCAGCCTCCGGTAACTGTTGTTGTTGTGAACAACGGCGGTGGAGGGATTTTCGGCTTTCTCCCAGTATCCGATGAAGTAGAACGCGAAACCTTCGAGAAGCTGTTCGCCACACCCCCTGATACCAGTCGACGTTTGCTATGCGAAGCTAACAGAGTAGCATTTGCTCATCCTAGATCGATGCACTCGTTTTCGAATGAACTTGCAACGAGCTACGGTGAAGGACGCCATCGCGTGATTGAAGTGACGACGTCCAGACCGCAGAACTTAGAAGAGCACAGATCAGCGCAACGCCAAGCGGTACTTGCGGTCGAGCACTTTCTGAAAGTGGAAAATGATATCAATAATGACTCTTCAATATTTGTTGAAAGCGTCTCGGTGAGCACTTTCGATGAACCTCTTCGAGCAAAGGATACAACCAAATCTGAGCAAAAATCCCGCCATGGCTTTTTACTTGAGGTGAAACTTGGGGATGGGACTGTAGGGTACGGCGAGTGTTCTCCACTTCCTGGTTTGCATGACGAGGCGGAGTGTGCGTTAGCCGGTGCACAACTGCAAGTGTTTTGTGAGTCAAAACTTCTCGGCAAAAACATCCCGGCTTCCGTAACTTCACTGAGAGGCCAGTTTGCAAAGTGGTTCGCTGAAAGCAGTATCTCTGAGAATACGTTTGCATCCTTATTTCCGAGCGTACGCTTCTGCATAGAGACAGCAGTATTAAACGCGCTAGCAAACGCGACGTCTGCACAAAATCCACTGCAAAGTGTTCACGAAACTTCCAACAATTACGTCTCCGTAAACTGTTTGTTCGACCCCGATATAGGAAAATCTGACGAGGAAAACGCGAAAGATTTGAAAAGGCTGTTTGAAGAAAGTCCATACAAATGCGTGAAAGTAAAGGTTGGTCGGGATGAGAACGTGCTGCGCGACGCGACGAGATTGAAAGCCTTCCGAGACATTCTTGGTGCTGATGTTGAAATACGAGCGGATGCAAACAGAGCATGGTCTTTGGAAGACGCAATTTTGTTTGGAAAAGAGCTCGAGCGCTTACGCGACGTCAACTTGCAATTTATTGAAGAGCCTACAAAATCAGAAAAAGATCTGGAAGAGTTCTTCTTTAATACAAATATCTTTTATGCTTTGGATGAAACCGTTGATGCGTTCATCAAGACTCGCAATAAAGCTTCTTTTTCAGGGGATATCGCGAGTAGTTTTTACAAACGCATCCTCCGAAATCGGTTGGGATGTGCTGCGATTGTTTTGAAACCATCCATAATTGGTGGTGTTGAGATTACGAAGGACATATGCGACATCGTCTTAGAGCTTACGAGCGCAATCCCGGTGATATCATCGGCTTTTGAATCTCCCGTTGCGATGACGATGAATGCAAAAATCGCAGAAACACTGGGGGAATCTTCTACTGGGGGCGTAATTTCTCACGGCTTGGACACGGGACGATGGTTCGTCGACGAGACCTTGAATCCATCAAAATCGATCAATGAAACATCGTCTGTATGTATCGAACCCAATTCCTTCGAGAAGGAAGTTGCAACGAAATGGGCGCAATCTCACTTTTCACCTTCTACTACTGCTACTGCTGCTGTGGAAGTAAAGCAATACAACGTGATGGTTGAAAAAGAAGGAGTAACACACGACATTAGCTTGGAGGGATACTTTCCTTCCGATACCGCATCATCCTCGAAAACTGTCCTTTTTCTCCACGGGTTTATGGGCGATAAGAGTGACTGGTCGCCAATTGCAAAGTCTTTGGCGACGCTCGGACACAGATGCGTTGCTATCGACCTTCCCGGACACGGTGAAACGAAAACCGAGATTATAAATTCCGACGCTACAAGTTCCACGTATTCCATCGAAGGGATATCGGATACGTTACGCTCATTGCTTGAAAAGATGGAGATTGAAGATGTTACACTAGTTGGATACAGTCTAGGCGCTCGCGTTGCGCTTTCGCTTTCTCTCTCGTCGTCGAAAGAATGGAAGAACAGCATTTCTTCCGTTATTTCGCTCAGCGGCACGTGCGGAATGCTTGGAGACGACGTGAGTAAAGAGACTAGATGCGAGCGCGACGCCGCGCTCGCTAAAAATCTGAGAACCTCTCCGTCAATGCTTTCATTTTGTACAACATGGTACGAGCAGCCGATGTGGAAACCTCTCGTCTCGAGGGATGGAATGTCGATTGAAGAAGTTGCATGGAAACGCGCGACGTCCGTTGGAGAAGACAGAAAGGATGAAATCGCAAACGTTCTGGAACACGCGAGCGTTGGAAAACAAAAGCACGTGTGGGATGAACTGGAAACGAATGAGAGGAATGTTCGAGTGACTTTTATATACGGCGAATTGGACGAAAAGTTTGCGTCTATAGCTGAAAAAGCCGTGCGATTAAGTGGCAACGACATCGAGGCGATTGAAATCGAAAACGCCGGTCACGCCGTGCACCTCGAACAAGGCTGTTCTGTCGCGTTAGAACTCGCACAGGTGTTAAGTCGATAGTATATAGATGGATGTAATAGAAAAACGTATAAGATGATGATGGTAATTAAAAAATCTCAAGAGGTGCGAGCGCGTTATATCACACACAAAAATACGTCTTAGTCCTTCTTGCCGAACGGGTTGAAGGAGAAGCCGCCCCACTTCTTTTCGGCGAACGGGTCCTTGACGGACGGCGCCGGGGTGAAGGAGTTCTTGAACTTGGAGGAACCGCCGACGGTTTTGTTCAACTTCATGGAGGCTTGCTTGGCCGCCGCCGCTTTTGCCTTGGCTTGTTCCGCGAGCATCTTCTTTTGGGCCAAAGCCTTGGCTTGCGCTGCTTTGTTCTTTTCCGCCAACGCCTTCGCCTTGGCTTTCGCCGCTTCGCCAGCCGCCGCGTTCGCCTTCTTCTTCGCTTCTAACGCTTGTCTGCGCTTGTCGGTGTCAATCGTGTAACCGTTCTGTTTGATGATGTGAAAATGAGTGGTAGTTTGTATTAGTAAAGGAGATGACATCGAGAAATCATCTCATCGCGCACATTCATCATCCAACGGAGAGATGATCCATCGGGAGAATGGAAGAAAAAAAGAAAATTCATCAGAGAGCGTCGTCATCTTTCTCGCGAAAGAGGAGGATAAACTACACGCGAGAAAACCTTAAAACTCACCGAAACGACTTTGTTGACCGATTTCTTCGGCGCATTCGTCTTGGAGACGACTTGGACGCCAGCAAATTGGGTAGTGAGTGCAAACATGATGATGTTCGTGAGAGATAATATCTAATTTGTAAGGGATGAAGGACACGTTGCCCCCACAAAAAACCAAAAAGAGACGAGATCTCTTCGTTTGAAGGGACGAGGAGATCTCTTTTTCATTATTCACAACAAAAAGAAAGGAATTTTTGGCGACGACAGAAGAGAAGAAGGACAAAGAGAAAAAGGAGACACAAAAAGAAGAAACAAAAAATCCAAAACACAGCATCATCCAACCGTAAGAAATACATACAAGACACACAACAACACGGAAATACAAACTATACTTTTTTATCGCGTAGCACGACCAACCTTTTGACCTCCTTCTTTGTAGACGTCGTCGTCGTTCTCTTCTGGTGGTTCAACAAACTCGCCATCCTTTTCATCCTTTTCTTCTTCGAGAGGCGGCAAAAACGCCTCCACGCGGTCTTCCTGAAACGCTCCGTAAAATCGACCGGTGAGAAACTCGTTGAACCAATTGAACGATTGACCGGCACTTTGACGAAGACGCCGGACGACGGGTTCGATGAAATCGTCTTCTTCTTCTATGAACGCAGTATTGAATCTACTGTTCTCGTCGTAATTTCTTTCTTCCTCGTCGTACTCGGCATAGTCGAAGAATATTTCATCGTCGTCGTAGTCTTCCTCGTCGTCGTAACTTATAGTGTCGGCTTCGTAGGCCGCACTTGTCGCCTTCATTTCGTCCTTCTTTTCTTCCTCTTTTTCTTCTTCGCGTTTGAATACAAACTCGTCGTTTTTGATGCCATCGCCAGATAGAGTTTCATCATCTTTTTCGGTGTTACTTATTATTGGAGTAGAAGAAGCGCGGATATCTTTGGTACTACTGCTCACGTTCTTCGTACCGCTTTCCTCGAGCCATTCCCGGTATCCGACGGTAAAGCTCGACGAATCTTGCGTCTGTTTCTCGAGCGTCACGTCGATGAACCCTTCGTCACCATCGTTGTCGTTCTCTATTTTGAGACTACTGTTTGTTTTTATTGTTGCTTTTCTCGTCGGCTTTCGCGCTCGAGAATAATTTTCTTCGTCTTCATCAAACGATAATCCCAAATCTCGCAAAGCGTCGCCGCCAAACTGCGCCGCTCGATTCAAGTTTTCGCTCACGAAATCTGTGAAAGGAATTTCTAAATCCATCAACTCGTCGTTCATAGTGGACGGCGCTTTTCTGTTCTCTCCTTTTCCCCATCTCGGGTTGGATCGCGTGCGATATTGCGAGCCTCTCGTGTACGCTTTTCTATTCGCGTCAAAGTCTCTTCCTTTCGTGTTTGCCGACGACGATTTTCTTCTTCTTCTTCTTCTTCTAGAGCTTCTATCGCTACTTCCATATCTGTCTTCATTGAAATCATCTCCCACGACACCATTCAGACCTGCATTCAAGGCACCGAAAAGTAAAAGCATTCCTCCAGTACACGCTAACAAAACTAAAAATCTCTGCGCCGAGGACACCGCCAACAGCGCCCACACGCCGTAAACGCTCCATCGAATTGCCGTCAAAGGTACTTGATACGGTACCACGGACTCTAACGCGTTCACTATCGCATTCGTAACGTACGAAAACGCTCTCACGACTTGCTTTATCACGAACGGAATGCTCTTACTCGATGATGAGAGTTTCTCTTCCTCCTCTCGTCTTCTTCGTCTTCTCCTTCGTTCGTCGTCCTCGTTCGCGGCTCTGACGTTTCGCGCTTCTTCGTCTTCTCCTCCATCATCCTCTTCCATCATCTCTTTCATCTCCGTCGCGCTTTCAAAGATATTCTTCGCGAACCCGCTCTTCACTTCTGGTTCCACGAACGCTCGCGCCTTTCTGAACTCCTCCGACGTGATGGATAAAAAATCAATCCGTTCTTGTTCCTCCGCGGTGGTGAAGAAGGACGAATTTGTTTTCATTTTTGCTTCTTTCACTTGTCTTCTTTGTCTTCTTTGTCTTCTCTCTTTGTCTTCCTCCATCGTCGACATGGTACTCCTGCTGCTCTTCGTGTTGAAGAGATCGAGTTCTTGCGAAGCGTCCAGCCAGTCCGACTGTGTTCTGTTTCCTTCTTTTTGTGTTCCTCTTTTGACGTCTTCGTCGTCTTCGAAATCTTCTAACCACGGCAACTCGTTGAAGAACAAAGCCGTCTTCGTTCTTTTCGGTTTCAAATTCAGACGTTTATTATTTTTGCGAATATATAGAGCACGACGATTTTGACTGCTACTAAAAAAGGAGGAGGAAGAAGAAGAAGAAGAAGAAGACGACGATGACATCGTCGCGACACCACCACTCAGGCTCGTGCGATTCGAAGAACTCCTATGAGTCGATATTCTCGTCGCACCATAGAGCATCGTCATCGAAAAATCTTCTTCTTCTTCTTCTTTCCTCTTCTTAATTCGTTTAATTTGTTTCTCCTTTTGTTTTTTTTTGTTGTGTCTGTGAAAAAAAAAAAAGAAATTTTTAAGAAAAAAGTTTTCAAAAAAGTCTCCGACAACGAACAAATTATATACATCTGAAACACATTCACCTACCTCGCGCGCGTGCGCACTAAATACGGCGTATTTTACACGAACGATTTTGCAGTTCAGAGGAGGAGAGAGATTTAGATTTGGTTTTTCTTTATTCTTTCTTTAGTACGAATAAAAGCAAATGTCTTTAAAGTCGAGAGAAGAAGAAGAAGAGGAAGATGTTGCCAACAACCTTTTGGAAAGACAACAGGAACGAGAACAACAACCGAACGCAGCAGGTTTAATGAACACCGCCGCGTTCTTTTCCAACTTTGGAGAGACGTTTTCTCAAGTATCGAACATCGCCAAAGAAAAGGCGGAGATTCTTAAGGAGCAAATGCGCCTGGCGCAAACAACAACCACCTCTTCGTCGCGAAAAGAACATTTTGGAGAACAAGAACGAGAGGAGGAACAGAAGAATCAACAAGCAGGAGCAGAAAAAAAGAAAAACAAAGGCGATTACGTTCGATTACCGATCGAAAGCGCGAAACGGCTGAGAGCGCTCGATACCCGAGATGTGAACGAACTGGAAGTGTTGCACAAAGCGCAAATCGCGAAGGTTTTAGCGGAGAATGAACTTCTGAGAGAAAAATTGAAACAGTTAACGACGAGCGAAAACGGAGAGGAGGAAGGGAAGGAAAACTTTGACGCGGCGAGCAAGAAATGCGCGGAAATCGAGACGGCGACGAACAGAGTTCTCGTCGTTGGACTCAAAGAGCAAGTTAACGAGTTGGAAACAGAGATGAAGGAAATCGAGGAAGATTTAGAAGTTTCTCGAGAAAATACAAAGAAATGTAAACGCGTGTTGGAAGACGTGGAAGCGAATTACCAGACGTGCCAAACGCAAAGAGACGCGTTGAAACAAGAAGTGGAGGATTTGAGGAAAGAGTTGGTCAAAGCCTCTTCGCTCAGTGCGAAACTGGAAGAAGAAAAACTTGAAATGCAAAAGGAAATGAAAGAGAAGACGGTCGAACCACCCCCACCACCACCACCACCAAGAGAGGAGGAAAAAGATGCCACATCTGACGTCGCCGCGAAGAAATTACAAGAGGAGTTGAAATCGAAGGAGGACGCCATCGCGTCGCTGAAAGACCAACTGGCAAAAATGACTGAAAACGCTAAAGTGTCCGCGTCGAAAAAGAACGAAGAAGACTCGAAAAAAGACCAAACGCTTCAATCAAAACACGAGAAGAAACTAAAAGTTATGGAAGATACGGTGTCGCAGTGGAAAAAAGCAGCCTCGGAAAATCTCTCCCAAGGGGAGACGAAACTCGAAAAAGCGCTCGAAGAAGCGCGAGAGGAGAAGAAACAGTTTCAATCGGAAATCAAAACGCTCGAGTCGAGAGTGAAAGAGGCGGAAGAAACGGCGAAAAAGTTTGAGACTTTAGCAAACGATGCCATGGATTGGGGGAGACAACTCGAAAGCGAAGCGAACGAAACGGGCACGAAACAACTCGAGGAGATGAAGGAAAAATTAAAGGAATCAAAAGAAACTTCGCGAGAATATTCTCGTCGAGTTCGCGAACTCGAACAGGAGTTAGTAACGACTAGAGATGATTTACAGGACGCTAAAACAGTCGCGAACGAATCGAAAACGAAAAGCGAAACGAAACTCGCGGCGATTGAGCAACAGCTAAAAAGCATGAAGGAGCAAAAAGACGATTTTGAAATGCAAAAGAACGAGGCGGTATCGGAGATGGAAGCGATGCGTTTGGACATGGAGTTGGAGTTCGAACAGAGATTGGAACAAAGATCGGACAAGACGAAAGAGAACGCGCGATTAGAAATTGAACGAAAGGATCTGCTGAATAGCTTAGAATTGAAAGAGAAGGAGTTAAAAAGGTGCTTGCAATCGTTTGAAGGGAAAGCGAACGAGTTGGACGAGGCGAAGAAAGAATTGAGCGAGTTTAAGAGAGAATATTCAGCGCTCGAGAATCAAATGAAAACGATAGTTTCGGAACAAAAGCACAACAACGCCGCAGCTTCTTCTCATTCAGTGTCTTCCTCGCGAGAAGAGGAGGACGAAATGTCGTTGGTATCGTCGTTGGAAACCGCGTTGAAACGAGCGAAAGAATCGAAAGCGACCGCGATGGATACGATTAAGGAGTTGAAGAAAGAACTGGAAACGTTGAAACTTGAGTTTGACGCGTGGCGAAAGAAAGCGAGAAAAATTATGACGGAAAAAGACGCCGAGTGCGACGAGTTACGAAAGTTAAGTGGTACTGGTGCTGGTGCTGGTGGCGTCATCGGTTCGCGAAATTCAAGTTTCAGCTCGCTTAAAGCCGGAGACGACAATAACGTTACCAGTAGCAATAGAGGATTAGACAAGCAAGAGTTTGGGTACATCAAAGCTGTAGTTTTGAAATTCTTGATGTGCGACGAGTGGACGCAACAAGAGGCGGTGTTGAAAATTATTATATCGCTGTTTAACATTGACGAAGATCCCTCGCAGTTGAAGAAAGTTCGCGACGCGAGGCGGTTCTTGGAACCTACGCCGATATCGACCGCGGAGGTTTCTTTGGCGAAATACAGCGAAGAGAGCGTGAATTATTTCACGAACGACATTCTTGGCTACGGCGACATTATTTAACTAATTTAAAACAGGTACTAGTACTAGATACGCGCTAAACTAACTCTACATAACTAATTTGCAGCGGCCTTCTTGAGCTCGATGTCGCAATAAATCGGTAAATGATCGCTTGGTTCACCTTCGCAAGGACATCCGTCGAACAACAAATCTCTGTTCTTAACTTTTCCTCTGTGAGTGACTTTTTCAATCCAATTTTTTGAAGAGAAGATGTAGTCTATCGTTTCTGTAAACGACGGCGTCACGTTCGTATATTCCGGTTCTCGACCAGTCTCATTATCTCGCATTAAGCTCACGTAATCGTTCTCAACCATACTCTTATACACGTCCGAAGTCGCGAGACTGTTAAAATCGCCGCCGATTAAAATATTACCTTTCGTTTGCGACCATCGTTCGATTTCTTCGCGCAGATATTCCGCCTGTTTTAATTTTACGAGCGCCTTCGCTGGATCCCAATACAAATGCGTCGAAACGCACGTGATGGGTACGTTAGATGCTTTGTGCAGCAACATCACGCACGCTGCGACGCAATCCCGTTCGTACTCTCTCTTTTCCTCTTCTTCAAACCCTTCAACTTCTTTTATATCTAAATCTAGTGTTTTCGTCACCTCGTTAAATTCCACACCTAACGTATCGAGCAACTCAAACTTCTCCTTGTTCCAACACACCAGACTCCCATCTTTCTTGTCGTTCGATTTCTGCGTTCTTCGTTTGTAAAACACGCCCATGTTCAACTCGTTCTCGATGAACTCTTTCCACTCGTTCTCAAACTCATCCACCTCTTGCAAGCAGAACACGTCGACTTTCCCGAGTTCGTCGTCTCTCAGTCTCCTCCGCAGGTGTTCGCGTCTTGTTTTCCATTTGAGTAACGATTTTGGTTTCGTCCATGAAAACCACTCGGATTTCACGTAACACTGCGCCAGGACGTTGTACGTGCAAATCCGGAACGATGATAAAGACGACGACGACGACGACGAGGGAGAGGGAGAGGACATGTTGGAGGAACTCTTCTGTTTGAAAAGTTCGTGTGTTGTGTCGTTGTGTTCGTTTTTTTCTTCTCTTTTCTTTCTCTGAAGTGAACTTTCTCCACAATAATAATAAATAGAAATACTACTCTCAAATATGTCGGGGAGAGTTTGTTTCGCGTCGCCAAGAACTCTCTCCGCGAGGACGAGCACTTCTTTTTCCTCCTCGTCTTCATCGTCTTCGTTTAGGTCGTCGAGTTGCCTGAAACAGATTAAACGCTTGTTCTTCGCGAGTAGAAATGCAAACACAAAGAGCACACAGAAGAGAAGAGGAAGAGGATTTGTTGTCTTCTCGGCATCATCATCATCATCGAACAACAACAACAATAATAACGAGGAGGGCGAGGCCACTTCCTCGTCATCATCATCCTCTTCCTCCACGAGTTTCGAGGAAACTATACTCGTGGTGGCTAAAAAAGCCGCCTCGGAGATCTCAACCGGGATGACCATCGCCGTCGGCACCGGAAGCATATGTTCGAAGTTGCTCGACGTCTTGGAGACAGAGAAAGTGTTTGATGTGAAATACGTGCCGGTGTCGACGTTAGCGGCGAAAGAGTTGGCGCTGAGAGGGTTGGCACCCGTGGTGGATTGCGAAGAGGCGCTGGCGATTGATGTGGTGTTCTTGCAACCGAACGAAACGGCTATTTACGACGGGAACATCGTTTCAATCTTAGATAGAACGCAAACGCCGATACAACCGTCCATCGCGACGACGAGAAACGTGTTGAAGAAATCGTTGAAAACGATCTTGTTGACCGAACAGTTTCGAGAATACGTCGGTGGTTCCGTTCCAGTCGAGATTGAAATGGAGAATTGGGAAGAAACCGCGGAGGATTTGGACGATTTGTTTTTAGGCGACGCGGAATTGTGGAGACGAGGTCAGTCGGGAGACGAACAGTCGCACCCGATGGGCGGGAAAAACCCGTTCGTTTCCCCAGATGGGACGACGACCATAATAGACATAAAGTTTGAAGACGCGATAAAAGGTGGACGATACACCAAGGGATTCGTTTTAGCTGGAGAAGACTGCACTCCATTTCAAATCCAAGCGGAAATTGAAAGCGTGGACGGCGTCGTAGCGCACGGCTTGTTTACGACCGCGGACGCCGTGTTAGCCCCGTGGGGAGACGGCGGGTTAACCCCGTTGTTCTTACGTAAAGGCGAAGAGTTACCCATCGATTGATTGATTGATTATATTGAACCGCGTGATTCTTATTCTTAAAATTGTTCTTTATTCTTGAGCGGCTTTTTAACGCATCATCACTCCGTTTTTTTCTATTATAAAAGTTTGCAAGAAGCAATCATCTCCACATTCTTCTTTTGCGCGCAAAAAGCACTTTAAAGTTGTTGTTGTTGTTTGTTTGCCCACCTCACCTCCTCACAACCACGCGGTTGAAACGAGATCATATATACTAATAAACGAAGCTTTTGAGTTTCTTTCTCGATCACAAAAAAAGAACGACGACGAGGGAGAAGAGCATACTAAAAGAGGAAAAATGCGACACACGACGTTCTCTCGAACGCCCCCGGATTCTCCAACGTCTTCCTCTCCGCGCTCTCCGAATAACCCGGCGGTATCCACGCCTTCCGGAGAGGCGATATTCAACGGGAACGGAAGTCCTTCGAAACACATCTCGCAATTGATGGAGTTGAACTGTTCGGTCGGGAAAGGGAGAAGGAAAATCAATAATACTAACAACACAACGAATGCGAGTAGTTTATTAGAGTCGAGCGCGTCCATGCCTTCGTTGTCCCAAAACCACACAAACCAAAACGAACATTCGTTCCGCTCGAAAGTGGACGAACGCGTCTCCGCGAACGGAGGGAATCGGGAACCATTTTTGATCGGCGTCGCCGGAGGCACGGCGTCTGGGAAGTCCACCGTGTGTAATCTCATCATGAACTCGCTGCAAGAGAAACGAGTGGTGCTGTTAGCGCAGGACTCGTTTTATCGACCTTTAACCGAGGAGGAGAGGCGAAACGTGAAACAGTACAATTTTGATCACCCGGACGCGATTGAATGGCCTTTGATCGTGAAGACGCTGAAAGATTTACTGTTAAGAAGGAACGTGAAAGTGCCGGTGTATGATTTCGTGACGCACTCGAGGAAAGAAGGGGTGGATATTAACGTCGAACCCGGGGACGTGATTATCATCGAAGGTATTTTGGTGTTAGCGATGGAAGCGGTGAGAGACTTGTGCCACATGAAGATTTTCGTAGACACCGACGATGATTTACGTTTGGCAAGAAGAATGAAAAGAGACACGTTGGAGCGCGGGAGGCAGGTGGACGGGGTGATTTTACAATACACGACGTTCGTGAAACCGATGTTTGAGGCGTACGTGTCGCCGTCGAAGAGAAACGCCGATATCATCATCCCTTGGGCGGGTGGTCAAAACTCCGTCGCGATTGATTTAATCGCGAAACACATTCGCACAAAGCTCGGCCAAACAGATTTGAGGAGAATTTACCCCAACTTGGTCGTGTTACCGCCGCACTTCCAGATTCGAGGGATGCATACGATTATTCGCGACCGAACGGTGTCCAGGTCAGATTTCGTCTTTTATTCCGACCGCATCATTCGTTTAGTCGTTGAACACGCGTTGGGGTATTTGCCGTTTAAAGAGCACCAGATTGAAACACCGACTGGAGAGACGTACCGTGGCGTTTCCTTTTATTCAAAAATATGCGGCGTGTCGATGATTCGAAGCGGCGAGGCGATGGAAAACGCGTTGAGAGCGTGTTGCAAAGGCATCAAGATTGGTAAAATTTTAGTGAAAAGAAGAGATAAAGATGGTCTGGGAAGTGATTTATTGCGACGCGAATCGCCACCAGTTGAAGAGGAGGAAAATATCGACAACTTAGATTCCGACGAGGACGAGTTAGACGCGAGTAAATTACCGGACGTCTTGTACCAGAAATTGCCGTATGACATTTCCGAACGGTACGTCTTACTCTTGGACCCGTTGTTAGCGACTGGATATTCCGCCATGGCGGCGATAAATATGTTAAAGGCCGAGGGTGTTTTGGAGGAGCGCATTTTGTTCGTCTCTGTGATTGCGTCCACGCAAGGCGTGCACCAACTGTGCACTAAGTTCCCGAGGATGAAAATCATCACGTCCGAAGTCGACGCGGGATTGTCGGATGATAATCGCGTGTTGCCCGGAGTCGGGGAGTTTGGCGATCGGTATTTTGGCACCGAGAAAGAAGACAACGAGTTTATGGTCGGTTCTCCGAGTAAATTTTGATTGATGTAATAATAAAATACTGTTTCTGCTCTATACTTCAACGTTATCACCTACTAAGAGCTTCTTCACTTGCGCTTCCAACTCGTATAAATGTTCGTCTTCGATGTTGAACGATCGCATCGCGTCCGCTAAATTGAACAAATACTCGTAATTCGGACCGGAAGGTCCTCTCGCGTTAGCTATGACCGTTGCTATTTCATCTACCGTTTGTTCGCCTACCCAGTTCACGTTCTTCTCGTCCTCTGTCGCTATCCAACACACCGCCTTCGAGCTAATCAGTTTCTTCGTCTTCTTCGCGTCGCCGTCGTCGTCTTCATAAATTTCTAACTGCACGCGTAAATCGTACTGCTTTTCCCTAAACTCTAAATTCTCCAAGCACTTCTCCACATCTTCTCTTTTAATCCTGTACGCGACGCCAGACACGGGCGAGTTCTTCGAGCATTTCGTCATGGTCACAGTTCTTCCCGGAAATTCTAACGTGCCACGATGGTCAGTCGAGCCTTGATAAAACCTTCTCTGCCACCCGAAGGCTTTACACCGAACGGTTTCAATCGGTTCAATCCCTTCAATCTCAAACTTCCACACGATACTACCGTATCCAAAAACGTATAAATCTCCGTTCTCTTCCAATATTACGTCTTCGTGCGCTTCTCTCTCCATGGGACGGAAGCCGTCGTTTTTATCATTAGCATTATTAGGGGTTCCTCTCATTCTTTTTACGACAGTTTGACTTAAATGCTGTTGATGTTTTCGATGATGATGATGATAATGATTACGACGATGGGAATAAAAAAGGCGTTGTTGAGAAGAAAATGCAGAGCACGATGAATGCGCGCCGCGCATTTGCTTTGTTATGCTTTCCTCGCTCCGCTAGAGAGAGAGAGGCGTTGAAGAAGAAATGGAAGAAGTGCGTGTCTCTTTTCTTGTGTGGATAAATTTAGGTGAATCTTCTCTCTCTTTTCTCTTCATTACGAGTTCATGTCTAACTCTCTCTCTCTCTCTAAAAATCTAACTCTCTCATTCATCACCAGGCCGAACCTCATCTGGCATGTATAGCGAATACACCAGCGTGAGAAGTTGATCAACTTTGTCCTTTTGCACCTGCTCGCCACCACCATCGCCGATGTTTTTCGCTCGGTCTCTCAAAACATCTCTGGCGTGAGAGACGTCGATTTCGTTGTTTTCTAAATCGACGAAAATCCGCTTTTGAATAGCATCGTCTAACGTCGCCCATAAATGCGCGATTATAATGGCGACGTTTTCTAAGCTCGATAATCCGTGATCGAGCTTTTCTAGGTATATGTCTTGCTCGTCCTCGGAGTCTTGCGGCGGGTTTTCGTCGTTGGGGAGTTCGATTTTCGAGACTCTTTTGCCGTAGGAAACGTACGATTCGACGAGCAAATCAAGTTTTACGAACGAGTCTTCCACAAACTTCGAGACGACGCGGTTATACTTGTCCGTGTTTTTCGAAATGTCGATGTTTTGAAACAGAGAGGCGATAACGGATAACGTGCGCTCGCACTCGGCGTCGACGTAATCGTTGCCGTACTTTTTGCGAATCTTTTTAATCTTCTTTTCGTCGCCGCCGAAACAACCGACAAAGGTGGAAAAGATGGTTTTCAAACCAAACGCGTCGATGAATTTCAAACACCCGAGTTCGTTCTCCGTCAACGCAAAATCCAAAATTTTCAATGCCGAGCCTCGAACGAATAATTTTGATTTCACGCACATCAACATCAACTCTAAACCTTCTAAATTGAAAAAAGTCTCTTGACCTTTCTTCGTTTGGAGCAAAGCGCACAAGGCGTCGGCGAGATTCTCGACGATTTCTCGTTCTTCGCTATCTTGCGGTTCTTTCTTTTTGTAGCACGCAATAGCCATCATGATTGGATCCATAAACGCATCGTTCGCTAACAACATAGATTTCTTCACAGTTTCGTCGCACCCGGTGGTTAAAATTGAAAGCAACTCGGACGCTTGTAACTTCACACCATCCGTGCCTTGTTTTTTGCCTACTCTTTCGAGTAAGTACTCTTTCAATCGAGTGTTGCTTTCGTTTAAAAAGTATTCGCAAATCTCGCTCGTGCCTCCGCTGATTTCGATCGCGTTTTCTACGATTTGTAAAATAGTCTCCTCGGCGTTTCGTTTCGTCTCTTCTCCGGCTAAATCGTCATCTTTTTCTTCTCGTTCTTCTCTTTCGTTCTTCTTTTTTGGCTTCGAAAAGAATCTATCCATCAAACAATCGACGAACATTTTGATTCCGTCGTTCTCTCTTAAGCAGTTCAGCAACTGAAACGCCTGTCTGTTCTCATCCTCTTCTCCTTCGTTGCTTGCGTCTGGATCGAACAACTCTCGAAACAACTCTAAAATGTCTACGCATATGTCCTCGTTCTCGTGCGCCAGCACGGAGAGTAAACTCGGAACGCACTTCGTATCGATCAAAACGTGATATAATTTCGGCGCAGATGCCAACGACTGTAAATTCTTAATCGCATTGTCCAAGTCGACCTCTGAATCTAAAAACTTCTCCGGTTTCGTCGAAAACTTTGCTCTCTTTTCCACGTTATCGTTCAAAGCTCTTTCGAATTGAATCACTAACTTCTTGACACTCTTCTCTGTTAATTCCGTGGTCTCTTTGGTAATGTCCGGGTTGTTCTGCTCGATTTCTGCGAGCATTTTATCGTAATCTATCGTTGACTTTGTCTTCATCGTCGTCGTCGTCGTCGTCGCGGTCTCGTTGGACGTCTTGCGCCTTTTCGCGTTGTTGTCGTTTACCAATACCTCGTCATCATCATCATCATCATCATCATCTTCTTTGGCGGCGAAAATTTCTTCTCTGTAATACCCGACGCCTGCTTCTCCGTTCTGGAAAATGTAACCATCTCTCGGGCCTTGAAATCCACCCGGCGCTGGAATGAACGACGAATCGTCGTCCTTTCCACCCCCGTCCAGTGTTTTGATGAGATTTTCAGTCAGCTGAACACCAGACATTAGTATTTTTAGTTGTTGTGTATGAATTTCTCCCTCCCTCGATGAGGACAAAGAAGAGAATGAAGAAAAAAGCAAAAATTCAAAAATGCACGCTGTAAGTACTACCAGTACTAAGTAATACGTGCACGTAAATTATATAAAAGTACGCGTATATTTAATTAAATAAGGACAAGCAAGAAAGGTGTAGTAGTAATAGCGCTGCTGATGACGATCAAAGAACGCGTTGTTGATAGTTTACTTGCTCACTCCGGTGGAACCGAAACCGCCGGCGCCGCGCTCCGTCGCTTCCAAGTCTTCGACTTCCACGCACTCCGGCGTAGTGATCCTCTCCAAGATCATTTGTGCGATTCGGTCGCCTTTCTTCACCTCAAAATCCTCGTCTCCAAAGTTGGCCAAAATAACGCCGACGTTCCCGCGGTAATCGTAATCCACCACGCCGGCTAAGACGTCGATGAATTTTTTATACGCCAAACCACTTCTCGGAGCGATTCGAGCGTACGTGTTCTTCGGAATCGCGATGGACAAGTCCGTCTTGACGAGCTCTTTCGATTTCGCTTTGACGACGCAATCGTACGCGGCGGATAAATCGTACCCAGCCGCTCCGTCTGAACCTCTGACGGGAACCGTCGCGTGCTCGGAAAGCTTCTTTACTCTCAGCTTATTTTCAAATAACGTTTCGTCTTCTGCGCTCATCATTTTCGCCTTCTTTTCGATTTCGTTCGTAAAACCTTCACCTCCGGATCCCATTTTTATGTTGTCGTGCAATGCTCTTCTTTTGTTGTAGTTGTTGATAAAATTACTACTACTACGTTGTTTAATACTACTTTTAATACGCGAGGAGTAGACGATGAACTGATGATTACGCGCCGCGATGCGTCTAATATGCATTAAAGTGAAGAAAAAGGAAATTTTTAAATTTTTGAAAGACCAAATTGAAAGAAGAGAGAAAAGAGTTAGTCAATTTTTAGGTGCTTGCCACATCAGCTTTATTAGCTTTTTTTCGCTTTTTTCGCTTTTTTAGCTGCGTCGTCACACCACACATCCGACTTTTTTATCAGACGTCACAAAAAGAAAAAGAAAAGTGCGTGACGATGGCAATTGAACAACAAGAAGATAAAATAAAAATCGGCGTC
>Ga0209335_10001093_pt1 | contig 32019 bp, 31 predicted proteins | sample COG_09_FD_184753 | JGI IMG/M metagenome (GOLD analysis project Ga0209335, IMG submission 184753) | Pelagic Microbial community sample from North Sea - COGITO 998_met_09 (SPAdes) (version 2) | ecosystem: Environmental > Aquatic > Marine > Neritic zone/Coastal water | place: Helgoland, sampling...
CTTGATAAGATATCAATCTCACCAGAAGTTAGAGCTGTAAATCTTTCTTTAGCACTTAGTGGAGTGAACTTAACTTTGTTCGCATCACCTAATACTGCCGCAGCAACGGCTCTACATACATCAACATCAACACCAGTCCAATTTCCAGATGCATCAGCATTTGAAAATCCTGGAAGTCCTTGAGATACACCGCATCTTACAAAACCTTTGCTTTGTGTATTTTTAAGAGTTTTTGATTTACCTTTTGATTGATTTCCACCTTGTTGATCACAAGCGAAAACAAACAGTAATGAAACTGCTGCAAAAATGGTAAATAATTGTTTTACGTATTTAAACATTATTCTTCCTTTGTTTTATTATTTATTTGTTAACAAATAATTCAAAATTACTTTTGAATAAGCATAATTAAAACACGATATTTTTGGAGCTTCAAGAAGAAAAAATAACCTTTTTTATTAGGTTTTTGGTGCGCTCTGGTGGACTCGAACCACCGACCCTCGGTTTAGAAAACCGATGCTCTATCCAGCTGAGCTAAGAGCGCATTTATCAAGTTAAATCTATATATAGTATGAATTTAACTTTTAAAAAGAAATTTTTTACTAATAATCAATAAAGTTAACAGTTCAACTCTACCTATAATCATGAATAAAATAAGTGAATATTTGGTAAAAAAATGAAGATCATTAAAATTAAAATCACCTAGGTTATACATAGAAGAATTTACAGTGTTCATTATTGTTAAAATAGATAGTTTAAATGAGCTTTCCATGTTTATGCCACTTATAGATAGTAAACTTGTTAAGAATAATAAAGAAATAATAAAAATTAATATTGATAAAAAATACTTATAAATTTCAGATTGTTCAAAATTAATTTTAGAAAATAAAAGCTTATTAATAAAAATATTTTTTGGTCTACTATAAGATAGTATTTCGTTAATTGAATATTTGAATAAAGAATAAAGTTTTAAAAATCTGATACCTGAACTTGTTGAAAAAAAAGATCCACCAATAATTAATAAAATCATAAAGACAAAAGATAAATTTTTAGGACTATTATTTAAGGAAAGACCTATATTTGAAACACTGCTAGTTAAAGATAGAAATATATGACTAAACTTATTATCGAAGTTAAAAAAAAGAAAAAAAATTACCAGTATTGTTAAAAAATAGAATAATAAATTTAAATCTTCATTAAAAAAATTAATATTACGATTTTTAAAAAAAATTAAGTTATAACTTAAAAAAATACTAAAGAATGAGGTTAACATTAATAAAGAAAAAACTATTATTTGAGCTTCATTTATTAATATATTTGATAAATTATTTGTAGGTAAAAAACCACCAGAAGAAATTAAGGTCATTGCCATATTAAATGAATTAAAAGTTCTCAAATTAAAAAAATTTAAAATTAAAAATAAAATTAAAGTTAATGAGGTGTATAGAATGAATATTTTAAATGATTGTTTTAGTGTTTCTGCTTTATTAAATGATATAAAATTTGTTAAAGATTTTTTAAAACTATTATCAAAAATATCAATCAATAAAATAATAGAAAATAAAAAATAAAGGCCACCAACCCACTGTGATGATGATCTCCAAATAATTAAACTTTGATCTATATGTTTAACATTTTCAAAAATAGTAAAACCAGTTGACGTAAAACCAGATATAGCTTCAAAATAAGAATTAATAAAAGTCAAATTATAGATACTTAAATAAAAAGGAATTGATATTATTAATGGTAATAAAAAATACCCCAGTAAAATAGTTAAAATCTTTTCATAAATTGTGATTTTTTGTTGATCATTATTTGTAAAATAAAATAACAATCCTAACGAAATAGATATTAATAAAGAATAAACATAACTATCTAAATTTAAATAAAGGTTAAAATAATATGAATAGATAATATTAAAAAATGAAAGAATAGAAATTATTCCACAAAAAACACTCAAATAGATAAGTTTAAAACAATTCATTAAAATTATACTGAACTTATCCGAAACATATTCTCAACAACTTGCAAAAAATCTTTTTTAGCTAAAAAGACAACAACATCCTCTTTTTTAAAAATAAAGTTAGATCTTGGAATAATTACATCTTTGCCTCTTAATATTGCTCCAATTTTAATTTCATCGGGTAAATTTGAATTTTTCAATTCTTTATTAATCAATTCAGAGGTTTCAATTATCTCCGCTTCAATAACCTCATATTCACCATTCATTATACTATAAGCTGTCTCGATAGTTCCTTTATGAATATGTTTTAAGATGCTCGATACAGTAGTCATTCTTGGATCAATTAAATCATCAATTTTTAATGATGATTGTAATAAAGAATAATTAGGTTTATTAATTAAAGCCATTGTTCTTTTATTATTTAGAGCATCTTTATCTTTGGTAAACTTTTCAACTAAAACACTAACCATTAAATTATCCTCATCATCATTTGTAAGTGCTAATACAGTTTCGACTTCATTTAAATTGGCCTCTAAAAGAATATCTTCGTCTAGGCCATTTCCATTAATTACAATTGTATTATTTAATTCATTGGCAATAAACTCTGCTCTTTCTTTATCTTTTTCAATAATCTTGACCCTAGCTGATTCAAGGGTTTCTTCTAAATTTTTTGCTAAATTAAAACCAACATTTCCACCACCAATAATCAAAATTTTATTTGAAATTTTTTCGTTATGACCAAATGCATTTAAAGTATCGGACATTTGTAATGAATTTATTATCAAATAAGCTTTATCACCTTGAAGTATTACATCGTTCTTTTTTAGAATAACAAATTTATCATTTCTTATCACTCCCATTATATTTGCATCAAGTTTTGGAAATTTTTTAGTTAAATCATTTAATTTTATATTAATCAAAGGGCAATTTTTGTTAATTAATATTTCAAGTAATCTAATTGCATTTTTAGCAAATGGAACATTGTCCAGAGCACCTGGAGCTTCTAATTTTCTTTGTAATGATTTAGCAATCTCAATCTCTGGGGAAATAATTACATCTATTGGTAAATTTTCCTTGTTATAAACTTTAGTAAATTTAGGATTCAAGTAATCTTGTGATCTTATTCTAGCTATTTTTTTTGGGACATTAAAAATAGAAAAAGCTATTTGGCATATTAGCATATTAATTTCATCATTTCGAGTTACTGCAATAATCATGTCCGCTTCAGCAGCATTAGCTTTTTCCAATATTGTAGGATAACTAGCCTTACCAACTATTGACTTTACATCTAGTGTATCATCAATTTTTTGTATATCTTCACTTGATGGATCAATAACTGTTATAGAATGTCCTTGTTCGCTAAGAAGTTTTGCAATTGTAAAACCTACTCTACCAGCGCCACATATGATAATATTCATTTTAATTTAATTCCTTAATTCCTAATCCTTTAAGTTTCCTATGAAGTGCAGATCTTTCCATACCAATGAAATCGGCTGTTTTGGATATATTACCATTAAATTTTTTAAGTTGAGTAACTAAGTACTCCTTTTCAAAATTTTCTCTAGCTTCTTTTAATGGTACAGATAAAGGGTTTTTATTTTCAAAAGTGGTTTCATTTGATTTTTTTAAGGATTCTTTAATAATATTTGAAATTTTTTCATTAGTATCTGGTGATAGTATTGCTATTCTTTCAATTAAATTTCTTAATTCTCTAATATTTCCTGGCCAGTTATAATTTAATAAATAACTATCGTTTGTATCAATATCTAATTTCTTTAAATTATAGTTTAGCGCAATTTTTTCTGAGAAATATTTGATCAAAAGAGGAATATCTGATGTTCTTTTTGATAAAGGTTCTAGGTTAATTTCAAAAACATTAAGTCTATGATAAAGATCTTCTCTAAAATTACCTAATTCAATTTCATTTTTAATATCTTTATTAGAAGAACAAATAATTCTTACATCAACTTTAATATCATGGTATCCATCAATTCTTTTAAATTTTTGATCTATTAAAACTCGTAAAATTTTAGATTGAGTTTCCAAAGGAATCTCCGAAACTTCATCAATTAATAAAATACCACCAGAAGATTTTTCAAGCGCCCCATATGAAATTGACCCATTAGATTTTTCTTGTCCAAATAATTCGAGCTCGTATTTTTTATCATCAAGCAATGCACCATTCAAAATAATAAAAGGACCATTTTTACGATTAGATTTTTTATGGATTTTTCTTGCAACTAGCTCTTTACCTGATCCTGTTGGACCATTTATAAATATTCTACTTTCCGAAAGTGAAAACTTGTTGATTTGGTTTTTAACTTTTTCAATACTCGTACTATTACCAATAATCTCATATGAATAAAAAAGTTTATTTTCAAAATCTTTATTTTTATTTTTTAATGTAATATTTTCTATAGCTCTGTTAATAAAGTTCATTAATCTTTCTTGATTAAAAGGTTTTTCAATAAATTCAAATGCTCCAGACTTGAGGGCTTTAATTGCCATTTCAACATTTGCATGCCCTGTTATTATGATAACTGGAATATCTTTATTCTTAGTCTTAATATGTGACAACAGCTCCAGTCCATCATTATCACTTTTGTCTAACTTAACATCAATGATCGCTAGATCTGGTAATTTTTTATCAATTTCACTTAATGCCTGATTATAATTTGCAGCCAAACGAGTTGAGTGTCCTGCATCAACTATTAAATCATTAATAATATTCCTGATATCTGAATTATCATCTATAATTAAAATTTCTGTGCTCATTTTGTTAAAAAGACAATCTTAATTTTAGCACCAGCATCCAATGGTTCAAATTTAATTGATCCATTATGATCATTAATTATTTTATTTACTATTGCTAGGCCCAAACCTGTTCCTTTCTTTTTTGTTGTAAAATATGGGTTCAAAATATTTTTAATATTATTTGTGGAAATGTTAAATCCTTTACCATTATCTGTAATAATAAATTCTATATAATCACTTTTAACATATATTTCTATATTAATTAATCCATTTAAATCAGGATTATCAAGGTATTTTTCTTGAATACTTTCTATTGAATTTTTTATTAAATTCAAAAATACTCTACTTAATTGTTCATTGTCAGAATTTAGTATAATTTTATCTGACTTATTAATTAAATTAATCTTTATATTTAAATCCAATTCTTTTAATAACTTAATATTATCTTTAATTATTAAAATCAAATCGTTATTCTTTAAAATTGGTTTTGGCATTCTTGCAAAATCTGAAAACTCATTAACTAAATTTTCAATTTGCTTTATTTGTTTAACAATTGTCTTTAAATATTCTTTAAAATTTTCATTTTCATCTTTTGAAATCATTTTTGAATATTTTTCTTTTAAACGATCTATTGTTAATTGAATTGGTGTTAAAGGGTTTTTAATTTCATGAGCAAGTTTTCTCGCTAAAGTTTCCCATGCTTCATGTCTTTCATTAATTAAGAGTTTTTCTTGTTGGGTTTTTAATTGATCAATCATTAAATTGAAGTTTTGATTTAAAATTTCCATATCCTTATCGGTTTTAATAGTTGGTACTTTTATATCTAAATTTCCTTTTCCAATATTAGATGATGCTGTAATTAAATTATTAATAGATCTAAAAAATCTTGATGAAAATCTAATTGCAATGGAAATTGATAAAAATAAAACAAGAGCTACAATAACTAAATAAATAAGTGCAAACGAAACTTTAATACCTGTTTGTTTGTTTAAAACTGTATAATAAAAATTAATAGCCTCTTCAGATGTAGTTAAATAATTTGAAATTTTTTTATCAAGATATTTGACTATATATAAATATTTTCCTTTAAAATTTGTGAGTTTGATTAAGGATGCTGATTGATTTTGATAGGTATTTAAAATCTTCAAAGGTCTTTCATCATCGCGTACCATTTCTAAAGCTCTATCTAAAGGAGGCTTATATTTAGAGATATTTTTTAATGTAGATAGATATAGTTTACCCTTATTATCTATTATATGAATTTCATCCATACGTCTTATTAGTTTCTGAGTATTTAAAAAACTTTTAAATTGATTTATATTTGATTTTAAAAAATTTGAACTTTTATTCAAATCGTATGCAATCAGAATAATTTCATATTGAGTTTTATTTTTAATTTCTTCAGTATAACTTTTTGCAATTTCATATGAGTTGTTTACTGCTAATGTAATTTTTTTATCTAAATATTTATCTAGCGCGAAAGTTAATAGAAATAATGAAAATAAAGAAATCAGTATCGAGGGTATCAATGTAAATAGTGAAAAAAAAGTTATATACTTAGAGTTTGACTTTGATCCACTTACATCAACATCATTTTTTAAAGAATTTTTAACTTCTGTGAATATTTTTATAAAAAATATGAGTAAAAAAACTACGTTTATAATTAATAATTTCTCAAGATTTTTATCATTTAAGTCAATAAAACTTTTATCAATAAAGGTTAAAAAAGTTAAAAAACCTAAAAATAATGTAATTATAAATATAAGTGTAATAAGTATATTTTTTTTGATAAAATCGATCATAATGAAGTTAATAAACTAATAAATAATTTAATCATGAATAATTGTTTTATAATACTTGCAGGTGGTGAAAGTAAAAGATTTAATTCTAAAATACCTAAATCTTACCATTTTTACAAAGGAAAACCTTTGATACTTCACTCTATAAACAAAGCTAAACAATATGGTAAGTTTAATAAAATCTTAGTTGTAATTAACAAAAAACATAAAAAATTCATTAACAAATTAAACATTAAAAATGTACAAATGATAGATGGTGGCAAAACAAGGGCTGATTCTGCATACATCGCTCTTAAATCAATCTATAAAAATAATTTTAAAAATGTGTTCATACATGATGCGGCTCGTCCAAATTTTACTTTGAAATTACTTTATAGATTAAGCCAAGAATTAAAAAGAAATGATTGCGTAATTCCAGCAATCAAAACAAATGATTCAGTTAAAGAAAAAATTAAAAATAAAATTATTAATTTAAAAAGAGAAAATATTTATTTAACACAAACACCCCAGGCTTTTAAATATAAAAAGCTATACAAACTTCAAAATAATAGAAGTTCTGAAATAACTGATGATGCTAATTTGTTTATTAATAATGGAAAAAAAATTAAAATAATTAGTGGAGAAACTAATAATATAAAGATCACAACTATCTCTGATATAAAAGTTAATAACATAATTAGATACGGAATTGGATTCGATGTTCATAGACTAGTACAAGGAAAAAAATTATATTTAGGTGGTATTAAAATTCCATCTCTTATAGGTACTTTAGGTCATTCTGATGGTGATCCAGTGCTGCATGCTGTGATAGATGCTTTATTGGGTGCTTGTGGTAAGGGCGATATTGGTCAAAAATTTTCTGATAAAAAACAAAAATTTAAAAATATTAGATCAACAATCTTATTAAATAAAATTGTTGAAGAAATTAATTCTAGTGGGTTTATAATTAATAATATTGATATTAATATTATTGCACAAAAACCTAAAATTCAAAAATACAGAAATAAAATGATAAGTTGTATCGGTAAATTATGCAAGATATCAAATTCACAAATTAATATTAAAGGTAAAACTACTGAAAAATTAGGTGTTATTGGAAAAGAAAAAGCTATAGCTTGTGAGGTAATAGTTTCTGTAATTAAATATGATTAAAAATTTTAATTTTTTATTTGTAACAATGTTTGGTTTGGGAAAGATTAAATTCATACCAGGAACGTTTGGTTCATTGGCTGCTACAATTATTCTTTTTTACTTATTTCACTCACTTAAAATTTCCTCAAATATAATCTTAATCAGTTTGATAATTATTTTTATTTATTCTTTTTATGCAGTTTCAGACCATATTAAAAATAGTGAAAATAAAGACCCGGGAGAAATTATCATTGATGAATTTTTAGGACAATCAATACCAATATATCTTTATGAAATTTCTCATGGCACAACAAAAGAAATTAACGAAGCAATTATTTATTATACAATATTTTTTGTTCTATTTAGATATTTTGACATAATGAAACCTTTCCCTGTAAGTTACTTTGATAAAAATTTTAAAAATAGTTTTGGCGTAATTATAGATGATATTTGTGCTGGTTTTTTTGTAGTTTTAACTCTTATTTGCTTCATGATTATTAAGAGTTACATAATATAATGAAGAATTTAGCCAACAAACTTGTTAAAAAGTTAATCAAAAAAAAACTAACAATATCATTTGCTGAGTCTTGTACGGGTGGACTTTTATCAAGCTCAATAACTTCAATAAGTGGTTCGTCGAAAGTTTTTAACTTGGGCCTAATTACTTATTCTAATAGAGCCAAAATTGATATTCTCAAAGTTCCTAAAAAAATTATAATTAAATATGGTGCGGTGAGTAATGAATGTTGTTTATCTATGGTTAAAAACCTTAGTAAAATAAGCAAAGCAGATATTTCTATCTCAATAACTGGCATAGCTGGCCCTAGAGGTGGAACAAGATTAAAACCAGTTGGTTTAGTTTATATCGGTGTAAAAAAGGGAAAAAAAATAATGCTTATAAAAAATCTATTTAATAATAAAGTTAGAACTTCAATCCAAAAAGCGATTGTTAACAATGTTTTAAAGGTGGTTAATAAAATTATTTATTAAATAGATTATTGGCTCTTTTTTGAAAAGCATCAGCAATTTTATTCAAACCAAATTGAAATGATTTTGTCATTATAATATTTAAAAATTTGTTTTCAATTTCAAAATCTATATCAAATGAAATTTCTGTACCAACTTCTTTATCAATAAAGATCCAATTATTTTCTAAATGCTTTAAAGGTCCACCAATATTTACAACCTTGATAGTGTTGTTTTTTTTATTGAATTGAACATCACTTTTATAAGTATCTTTTAGTGACCCTTTTCCAATAGTAAGATCTGCTACTATCTTAATTAAATTTCCTTGATTTTTTTTTTCATAAATATGAGCGTCAATGCAAAAGGGTACAAATTCAGGATAATTTTCAATATCAAGAACAAGATCTATAAGTTGTTCTTTTTTACATTCAATTAATCTCGTAACTGAAGCTTTGGGCATTTAATTTTTTAGTCTATTTTTTTTCAATTGAACAAAATCTTCATCTGCATGATAAGAGGATCTTGTGAGTGGAGAAGATGAAACTAGTAAGAAACCTTTTGACTTAGCTATTTTTTCTAAATCTTTAAACTCATCAGGATGATAATATCTTTCCAAGGGGTGATGTTTCGCTGAAGGTTGTAAATATTGACCTATTGTTAAAAAATCAACTTCTGCAGATCTTAAATCATCCATCACTTGAATCAATTCATTTTTATTCTCACCTAATCCAACCATTAAACCTGATTTAGTGAAAACTTTCTTATTTATTTTTTTAACATTGTTTAAAAGATCTAAAGAAGCAAAATATCTAGCTCCAGGTCTAACTTTTAAATACAGCCTAGGTACTGTTTCTATGTTGTGGTTAAAAACATCTAAATCTGCTTTTAAAATTTTTTTATAAGAATTACCTTTTCTTAAGAAATCTGGGGTTAACACCTCAATAGATGTTTTAGGATTTTTTTTTCTTGTTTCGTTAATTACCTCAAAAAAATGTTTTGCACCACCATCGTCAAGATCATCTCTATCTACTGAAGTAATAACAACATGTTTTAGATTCAATTTATTTACAGCATTTGAAATTTTATAAGGTTCAAACGGATCTAGACTTTTAGGTTTGCCAGTTTTTACATCACAAAAAGCACATGCTCTTGTACAAGTATCTCCCATAATCATAAATGTTGCATGTCTCTTACTCCAACATTCAGTTATATTTGGACAGTTAGCTTCTTGACAAACTGTTACAAGGTTATTTTGATTAACAATAGTTTTCGTCAAAAAAAACTCTCTACTATTAGTTAATTTAGATCTTATCCAATATGGTTTTTTTTTAATTGGATTAATTGGTTTATTGACTTTTTCTGGATGTCTAATTGTCATTATTATTAACTATATAAAGTGTCTCATCTTTTTTTCCAAACAAAAATTTTTCCCTTATAAGAGTTTCTACAAAATCAAGGTCTATATTATTTGTTAACAAAGTATTTTTAAATTCAAAATCCTTAATTTCATTAGTTAATTCCACTTTCTGATTTTTTAGAGTTTTTAATAAATTATTTTTTTTAAAGAAAGAAAAAAGACCTCTTTCACCTTCTAAAAGATTAAAAATAAAGTATAATATTAAAAAAGTTGATATCATTATAAAATAATTTTTTTTTATATTTTTGAACATAGTTAAATTTTATTCATTCTTGGGTTTTTTCCAAGATCTTCTTCTATTCGTATCAATTGATTATATTTTGCCACTCTTTCTGACCTAGCTAAGGATCCAGTTTTAATCTGATTAGAATTAGTTCCTACTGCAAGATCAGCAATAAATGTATCTTCAGTATCACCAGATCTATGTGAAATAATCGTCTTAAATCCAATAATTTGTGCAAATTTAATAACTTCAATTGTCTCAGAAACAGTGCCTATTTGATTAAGTTTTATTAAGATTGAATTAGATGAATTATTTAAGAAACCTTTTTTAAGTCTTTCTAAATTAGTAACATAAAGATCATCACCAACAATTTGGACTTTTTTGATTGACTTAATCAATTTACTCCATGCCACCCAGTCATTTTCAGCAAAAGGGTCCTCAATAGATTTAATCTTATATTTATTAATAATTTTTTGATATATTTTAATTGATTGTTCGACTGAAATAAATTTTTTAGAGTGAATAGAATATTTATTTTTTTTGTACAATTCGTTAGCAGCTACATCTAAACAAATTGATACCTCTTTGCCATTAACAAAACCTGCTTTTTTAATTGCAGCAACTACTAAATCTAGAGCTTGTTCATTATTATCAATCATTGGAGCAAAGCCCCCTTCATCTCCAACTGATGTAGACAAACCCTTCTTCTTGATTAAGTCTCTTAAACTCTGAATTACTAAAAAACAAATTCTCATTGCTTCTGAAAAATTTTTTGCTTTATCGGGTCTAATCATAAATTCTTGAATTCTCAAACCATTGTTAGCATGAGCACCACCATTAATAATATTCATTAATGGAAAAGGCAGTTTGAAATTCCTTTTTACTAAAAATGTTTTATAGAGAGGGATTTTTTTTATTTTTGCTGAAAGTTTTTTTGTGGCTATAGAAACTGCTAAAATAGCATTAGCTCCTAAATTACTTTTTTGCCTAGTTCCATCTAGATTTATTAACAATGCATCAATACGCTCTTGATCATGTATATTTTGATTTTTTAATTTATTTGAAATTTTTGTGTTAATTAAATTTACTGCATTCAAAACACTTTTTCCTAAATATCTTTTATTATTTTTATCCCTTTTTTCATAAGCTTCGTATGTACCTGTGGATGCACCAGAAGGACATATGGCTGTGGCGCTAGTATTTTTGGAATAGACTTCAGCTTCAATTGTTGGGTTACCTCTGCTGTCAAAAACTTGACGAGCTTTTACCTTTGATATTTTGCTCATTTATTTTTTAATTAAATTATCAATTTCAAAAAGTTGTGATAATAATTTTTCTAATTTATCTAATGGAACCATATTTGGGCCATCTGAAGGAGCGTTATCTGGATCTTGATGTGTTTCTATAAAAACACCAGCCACTCCAACAGCAACAGCAGCTCTTGCTAAATATTCAACAAATTCTCTCTGTCCACCACTTGTATCTCCTAAGCCTCCCGGTTGTTGTACTGAATGAGTGGCATCGAATATTACAGGATATCCATTTTTTGCCATTATGGGCAAAGATCTCATATCTGAAACTAAAGTATTATACCCAAAGCTTGCACCTCTTTCGGTTACTAAAATATTATTATTACCAGAATCTGCAATTTTTTTTGTTACATTGACCATGTCCCATGGTGCAAGAAATTGTCCTTTTTTAACATTTATGATTTTATTTGTCTTTGCCGCAGCTATTAGCAGATCTGTTTGTCTACACAAGAAAGCTGGAATTTGAAGAACATCAACATGATTTGCAACTAAAGAACATTGTTCAGCATTATGGATATCAGTTAAAATTGGCACCTTTAATTCTTTTTTAATTCTATCAAAAATTGGTAACGACTGGTCAAGACCAGCTCCTCTTTTACCTTTAAGACTTGTTCTGTTAGCTTTATCAAAAGAAGTTTTGTAAATAAATCCGATATTAAATTTAGAAGTAATTTCTTTAATTTTACCAGCCATATCCATAGCATGCTGCTCAGTTTCCAATTGGCATGGACCCGCAATAATGCAAATTTTATTATTATTTGAAATCTCTATATTTTCACAGTTTACTTTAATATTTTTCATTTATGATTTTTTGATGCTCTGATAAATGATGAGAATAATGGATGTGGTGACAAAGGTCTAGATTTAAATTCTGGGTGAAACTGAACTCCAATAAACCATGGATGATTATTTAACTCAATTATCTCTGGTAATTTCATATCTGGAGATAATCCAGAGAAAATCATGCCATTTCTTTCAAATTGTTCTTTATAGGCTATATTTACCTCGTATCTATGTCGATGTCTTTCTTGTACGGAATTTAATTTATAAATTTTTTGTATTAATGAATTGTCTTTTAATTTAGCCTCATAGAGTCCAAGTCTCATTGTGCCACCTAAATCACGGTCGGTACCTTTAATTATTTTACCATCCTTATTCCATTCATTGATCAATCCTATTATTGGTAATCCACTCGATCCAAACTCACTTGAAGTTGCTTTTTTAATATTTAGTTTATTTCTTGCAAACTCTATAATTGCCATTTGCATTCCAAAACAAATTCCCAAAAATGGAATTTTATTTTGTCTAGCATATTTTATAGCTTCTATTTTACCTTCAGTGCCTCTCTTACCAAAACCACCTGGTATTAAAATTCCTGAAACCCCTTTTAATTTATCTTTAATTTCAGAAATTTTTAACTTTTCAGAGTCGATTCTAATTAAATTAACTTTTAAATTATTATGAATACCACCATGAGTTAAAGCTTCATCTAAAGATTTATAAGCATCTTTTAATTCAACATATTTTCCTATAATAGCAATATTTATAGATTTTTTTGTTTCTAAAATAGTTTTAGTTATTTTTTTCCAGGGTTTTAAATTTACTTTCTTTTTTGATTTAATTTTGAAGTAATCAAGAACTTGTTTGTCTAAATTTTCTTTATTAAAACTTATTGGAGCCTCATAAATAGTTCTTACGTCAACTGTTTCAATCACATTCTTAATGTCTACATTACAAAATAAAGATATCTTTTTTCTTTGACTTAAAGGTATAGCTCTCTCAGATCTACAAATAATTATATCTGGCTGAATACCAATGCTTCTAAGTTCTTTAACAGAGTGTTGTGTTGGTTTTGTTTTAATTTCATCTGATGCTTTCATATATGGCACTAATGTAAGATGAATAAAAAGTGTATTTTTTTTTCCTATATCATTTGAAAATTGTCTAATTGCTTCAACAAATGGAAGGCTTTCTATGTCACCAACTGTTCCACCAATTTCACAAATTACAAAATCTTCATTAGCAACATCGTTCTTAATGAATTCTTTTATACGATCCGTAATATGAGGAATGACCTGAACAGTTTTACCTAGGTACCCTCCCCTACGTTCTTTTTTTAAAACATCACTATAAATTTTCCCCGTTGTAATATTATCAGATTTCTTTGCTGAAATTCCTGAGAATCTTTCATAATGACCTAAATCTAAATCAGTTTCAGCTCCGTCATCTGTTACAAAAACTTCTCCATGTTGAAATGGGCTCATAGTGCCAGGATCAACATTTAGATAAGGGTCTAATTTTCTAAGTCTAACCTTAAACCCTCTTGATTGAAGTAGGTATGCTAACGATGCAGATGAAAGTCCTTTTCCTAAGGATGAAACCACGCCGCCGGTGACAAAGATATATCGCGCCATGGAATTACCTTATAGCGATATAAAGCTAAATTGAAAAGTATTAATTGTTATTTTCTGGAATTTGAGGGGTATCATCTGATTTTTCCTCTATTTTATCTAATACAGATGTTGATGGCGTTAATTCACCTCTTGAAACGATTGTTAATGCTAGGCTACAAATTATAAACAAAGTTGCAACTACAGCGGTAGCTTTTGTCATAAAGTTTCCTGCAGTTCGTGAAAACATAAAATTATCCTGCGAAACACCTATTCCTAGTGCTCCTCCTTCAGATTTTTGTAAAAGTATTAAAAGAACCAAAATAATAGCAAGTATCAAGTTCAGCACTAATAATATATTTTCCATGGGGATTAGTTATATGTTTTTTTAACTATATCAATAAATTTTTTTGAGTTTTGTGAGGCGCCCCCAATCAAAAAACCATCAATGTTATTAATTTCTTTTAAATTTTTAATATTTTGGGGATTAACAGAGCCACCATAAAGAACCTTGGGTGATCTATCTTTAAATTTACTTTTTATAAACTCAATTGTTTTAAAAAGATCATTTGATTTTGGAAGAATACCAGTACCAATCGCCCATACAGGCTCATAAGCCACAAAAATATTTTTTTTATCTTTTATCTTATCTAAGCCAGCTTTAATTTGTTTAGATAAAATTAATCGTGTTTTTTTTCTTCTTTTTTCAGTTAATGTTTCACCAATACAAAATATAACTTTTAATTTTGCTTTTAATGCACTTTTAATTTTTTGATTGATTAACTTGTCGTACTCACCTTTTTCTCTATTTTCTGAATGACCTATAATTACATAATTTGCACCAACATCTTTTAACATATGAGAATTAACAAAGCCTGTATCTGGACCATAATTTTCACTTTCATGACAATTTTGACCTCCAATATCAATTTGACAATTTCTAAATTTTTCTAAAAAAGAACTGATTAAAGTATATGGTGGGCAATAAATTAGTCTTCCTTTGTTTATCGCCTTTGATTTTGAAAATTTAATTACTTTATCCAACGTATTTAATGATTTTAGATCACCATACATTTTCCAATTAGCAATAAAATACATATATTTATTTGTCATAACGAAAAATATAATCTATTACTTTATTTTTTACAGATCAATAACATAAAGAATATAATGATTGGAAAATTAAGAAAATTTGCTAGCTCAAAGTTTGCAGGAATATTAGTCGGAATAATAATTATTCCATTTGTGTTCATGGGAATGGGTAGCGTTTTTAATGATGGAAACACAAATAATATTGCTAAAATAAACAAAACAAATATTTCAACTCAAGATTTTATGAATTACTTAAACCAATCAGGTTTAAGTCAACAGGTTTTGAAAGATAATATTGATAAAAATATTCTAGAGGAGCTTTTGTCAACTTTAGTTTCGACTACTTTGCTTAATCTTGAAATAAAAGATTTAGATTTAGTAATGCCTGAAGACTCAATAATTCAAAGAATTAAAAAAAATAAAAATTTTTTAGATGAAAATGGCAATTTTCAAAGAACTATTTACGAAAAGTTCTTACTAACAAATAATACAACAGCACCACTTTTCGAAATAAGGTTAAAGAATAATGCATTACAGAAACAGCTATTCACTTATATTAGCGGTGGCACTAAATCACCTAAATTTTTAATAAATAAGTATAATAAAGAAAAAAATAGAAAATTAGATATTGAATATATTAATTTAAATAAATTTTATAAAAAAAAAGAACTTTTTACTGATCAAGAAATTCAAGATTTTATAAATGAAAATTCAACAAAACTTAAACAAGATTATATAGATTTTTCATATATAAATATTTCTCCAAAAAATTTAACAGGTTTAGAGGAATTTAATCAAACTTTTTTTGACAAAATTGACGATATTGAAAATAAGATATCAAAAAATATTGACTTTAATACGATTGTCAAAGAATTAAACATTATACCAACTATTAAAAAAGATTACATTAATCTTGAAAATAAAAAAACAATTGAAAATACAATATATAATTCAAGAAAGAATAAAATTGAAATTTTAGAAGTCAATGGTTCCTATATTTTTTATCAAATAGACAAACAAAATTCTAAATTGCCTAATATTAACGATGATAAATTTAAAAAACAAATCAAAGATCTTTTGTATAAAAAAAATAAATTTGAATTTAACAAAAGTATTCTAAATGAAATAAATAAAAAAAAATTTGATCAAGTGTCGTTTGAAAAATTAGGAAAAGATAATATAAAAAAATTTAAACTTAATTCAATTAAAGATGATAAAAAAATTGAAATAAATTCTGTAGAAATTCTATATACCCTGCCTATTGACACATTCACCTTAATTGCTGATGATAAGGATAATGTTTTTATTGCAAGAGTAGTAAATTATACAGAATCAAATATTGCACAAGATTCCAGTGAATTTAATGTAATTTCAATAGAGGCAAACTCTGAAAATAAAAACAGTGTACTCAAATCTTATGATCTTTTGTTAAATAGTAAATACAAAGTGGTTGTAAATGAAAAAACACTAGATAGAGTTAAGAATTATTTTAGATGATGCTAAATCGAAACTTCAAAGATTTTAAGTTTCGCCACACAAGAAACAAAAATCAAATAATTTATATTTCTAAAAAAATTAAAGACGACTGTGAAATTTTAAATTTAATTGATAGTTTTCTCATCGAAAAAAATAGTTTTATTTTTGAGTCTGTCGAAAAGGGAAAGATAAAAGGAAGATATACAATTTTTGGGAAAAAACCTGATAAAATATGGGAGTTTAACAACAATAGTTCTTATCTGGTTCAAAATAAATTGAAAAAAAAAATTAAAGGAAATCCTAAAAAAATTATAGAAAACATAATAGAAAATTTTAAATTTAAAACCCCTAAAAATTTACCACCTATTTGCTCTTTAATTTCAGGTTATTTTTCTTATGACTCAATAAGGTATGTTGAAAAAATTCCCAATAATTGCAAAGATGATTTAAAACTTCCTGACGTTAGGCTTTTAAGGCCTACAATTTTGATAATTCATGACAATTTAAAAAAAAAAATTTTTTATATAATTAATGTTTTTAACGATCAAAAAATTTTAAACTATAAAAAAAAGTATTTAGAAATTGAAAATGAATTAAATAGATTGTTAATCCAGGCATCAATAAATAAAACTGGCTCCATTATTCCTGTTGATAATAAAATTACAGTTAAGTCTAATATTACTAAAAATAATTTTATTAGGATGGTTAATAAGGCTAAAAACTATATTAAAATAGGGGATATTTTTCAGGTAGTTTTAAGTCAAAGGTTTGAAGCAAATTTATCAAAAACACCTTTGGACATTTACAAAAAATTAAGAGTTACAAATCCTTCACCATTTATGTATTTTTTTAATTTTCAAGATTTCCAAATAATTGGAGCAAGTCCAGAAATTTTAGTAAGATTAAGAGATAATAAAATTACGGTTAGACCAATTGCTGGAACTCGACCTAGAGGAAAAAACCCTAAGGAAGATAATTTTTTTGCAAAAGATTTATTAAAAGACAAAAAAGAACTTTCTGAACATTTAATGTTGTTAGATTTGGGTAGAAATGATGCTGGAAAAGTTTCTAAAATTAACACAGTTAAAGTTACAGAAAGCTTCATTATTGAAAAGTATTCTCATGTGATGCACATAGTTTCTAATGTAATAGGAATTTATGATAAAAAATTTTCTAAATTTAAATCTTTACTTGCAGGTTTCCCTGCTGGAACCGTGTCTGGTGCTCCCAAAATTAGAGCTATGGAAATTATAGATGAACTTGAAACTACAAAAAGAAAAGTTTATGCTGGTGGAATAGGTTATTTTTCTGCAAATGGTGAGTTTGATACTTGTATTGCATTAAGAACAGCTGTTGCTAAAAATAAAAAATTCTATGTACAAGCAGGAGCTGGAATAGTTGCTGATAGCAAACCAATTAAAGAATATGAAGAAACCGTTAATAAAGCTAAAGCTTTACTAAACGCTTTGAAATAATGAAAATTATATTAATAGATAACTATGATAGTTTTACTTTTAATCTGTATCATTATTTATCATCTTTAAAAATAAATGTTGAGGTGCTAAGGAATGATAAAATTACAGCTAAAGAAATCATTAAAAATAAATATAATCGAATTGTTATTTCACCTGGTCCTGGTAATCCAACCCAATCAGGAAATTGTTTAAAAATTGTTAAAGCCCTATATAAACAAATTCCAATTTTTGGTGTTTGTTTAGGTCATCAAATTATAGGACAAGTTTTTGGATCTAAAATTATTCAAGCTAAAAAATTAATGCATGGAAAGACAAGTATAATAATATCAAAAAGGATAGGTATATTAAAAAATCTTCCAACTAAGTTTGAAGCTACAAGATATCACAGTCTAATTATTGATAAAAAAACTTTATCAAAAGATCTTGAAATTACTGCTGAAACACAAGATGGAATTATCATGGGTATTAAACATATAAAATATAATATTCATGGTGTTCAATTTCATCCTGAAAGTATAAAAACTACTTTAGGAATAAAAATATTAAAAAATTTTATCAACTATAAAAACTAATGGAAAAATTTATAGAAAAGTTAAGAAATAGATTGGACTTATCATTTGATGAAAGTAAAGCTGCTTTTGAGATACTAATGAATGGAGAAGCTACTGATAATGAGATATTTGATTTTTTAACTCTACTTTCAGCAAAAGGTGAAATTGCAGATGAAATTGCAGGAGGTGTGTATGTATTAAGAAATAAGTCAAGAAGAGTTAATGTTAAAGATTGTGTTGACACATGTGGTACTGGTGGTGATGGAATGAATACTCTTAATATTTCTACAGCTTCAGCGTTATTATTATCTAGTATGGGCGTTAAAGTCGCTAAACATGGTAATAAAGCTGTCTCATCTAAATGTGGTTCTGGTGACGTTTTAGAAGCATTAAATATCCGAATTGATTTAGAACCTAAAGATATTGAGAAACAAATAAATAAAAATAACTTTGGTTTTATGTTTGCACCAAACTACCATAATGCAATGAGATTTGTTGGACCTACAAGAAAAAAAATAGGTAAAAGAACAATTTTTAATATGATTGGTCCACTAAGCAGCCCTGCTCTAGTTGATAGACAAGTTGTTGGTGTTTTTGACAAAAAGTTATTAAAAATTTTTGCTAATGCTCTAATTAATTTAAATATTAAATATGCATGGATTGTTAATAGTGAAGACGGGTTGGATGAAATATCACCTTATGCAAAAACAAACGTAGTTCAATTAAAAAATGGTGAGATTTCAGAAATAGTTATAAATCCTAAAGAATTAGATGTTGATGCTAATAAATTCGAAGATCTATTGGGTCAGGATGCTCAATTTAATGCAAATAAGATGTTAGATATATTTAATGGTGAAGATAATGATTTTTCAAAAGCAGTTTGCTTAAATGCTGCCGCAGGACTTATCGTTACAGAAAAAAATTCAGATTTCAAAGAGGCTTACGAAACTGCAAGATTCCATATATTATCTGGTAAAACTTTTAAAAATTTAAAAAATATACGAAATGTCTGAAAATGTGTTAGAAAAAATAATCAAAAAAAAAATTGATCGAATTGGCATATTAAAAAGAACAATTTCATTAGAGTCTTTAAATGAAAAAATAATTGAAAATAAATTATTTATTAACTTTAAAGATAAAATTCAAAAAAATATAAATAGTAATAAAATTTCCTTAATAGCAGAAATAAAAAAAGCCAGTCCATCAGCTGGTATAATAATGGAAAATTACGATCCTATAAAAATAGCAAAAATTTATGCTACTAATAAAGCTACATGTTTATCTATACTTACAGAAGAAGATTTTTTCTTAGGTAATCTTATTCACCTTAGAAAAGTAAAAGAGAAAATAAACCTTCCTGTTCTTTGTAAAGATTTTTTTGTAGATAAATTTCAAATCCATTTAGCAAAGAGTTATGGCGCTGACGCTATATTAATAATAATAGCTGGTATTTCTGACAAACTTGCTATTGAATTATATGACGAGGCTTTAAAACTTAACATGTCTGTAATTATTGAAGTACATACTGTTGTAGAAGCTAAAAAAGCTCTTAACTTCAAAGAAGCGCTAATAGGAATTAATAATAGAGATCTTAAAACTCTTAAGACAGACATAAATACAACTTATGATATCTACAATATTTTAGTTAATCATACTGGACCTTTAATTTCTGAGAGCGGTATTAAAACAAAAGAAGAACTTCTAGATCTAAAAGAAAAAACAAAAATTAAAACTTTTTTAATCGGTGAATCACTTTTAAAAAATTTGAACAATAATTCAATTTTTTCAGTTCTATAGTCAAATAAACCCCTATTTTAAACACTTTTTAGCTATTGTTATATAAGAAGAACACTTATAGAACATATTTTGTACTTTATTTGTTCTTATGCTTACTAAAAAACAAAAAAACCTGCTTTTATTTATTAACAAAAAGTTAAGAGCTTCTGGAGTTTCTCCATCTTATGAGGAAATGAAAGATTCACTAAATTTAAAATCTAAATCAGGAATTCATAGATTGATTAGTGCTCTAGAAGAGAGAGGTTTTCTTAGAAGGCTTCCTCATAAAGCAAGAGCTTTAGAGGTAATAAAACTTCCTGAAACAGCTTCAGCTAATGATATTTATAATACTTTTTCACCAAGTGTTATTACTGGAGGTTTAGATGATCAGAAAACTACCTCTAATGAAGCTGAAATTCCAGTATTGGGTAAAATTGCAGCAGGAACTCCCGTAGAAGCGATTCAGAACGAGGTTGCTAGAATACCTCTTCCAAGTAATCTTGAAAAAAATGGTCAATATTTTGGATTAAGAGTTCAGGGTGACTCAATGATTGAGGCTGGGATAAACGAAGGCGATACAGTCATTATTAAAAGATCAGATACTGCTGATAATGGAAAAATTGTTGTTGCTCTAATTGATGAACATGAAGCTATGCTAAAAAGAATTAGAAGAAAAGGTAAAACAATTGCATTAGAAAGTGCTAATAGGAACTATGAAACTAAAATATTTGGCCCTGATAGGGTAAAAGTTCAAGGTGTTTTGGTATCTTTATATAGAAACTTCTAAAAAAATAGTCTAAACATTTCCCATGTCTAATGTAGCAACAAGATTTGCTCCCTCTCCCACCGGAGCTCTCCATATTGGTGGTGTGAGAACTGCTTTATTTAACTGGTTGTATTCAAAAAAACAAAATGGCACTTTTTCACTAAGAATTGAAGATACAGACAAAGAAAGATCCAAAGATGAACATAAAATACAAATTATTAAGTCCTTAAAATGGATTGGTATAGAACATGATGGAGAAGAGTACATTCAATCTACGAAGATAAACGATCATATAGATGTAGCTAATAAATTGCTTGAAAATGGACATGCTTATAAATGCTATTGCTCTAACGAAGAGATAGAAGATCAAAAAAAAAGAGCCAGACAAAAAAAACTACCTTACACATATAATGGGAAATGTAGAGAATTAAATCTAAAAGACATGGCTAAAGAGATTAAACCAGTTATAAGATTTAAAAGTAAAGTTCAGGGTTCCTCTACACTAAAAGACTTAGTTCAAGGAGATGTGGTGATTGAAAACATTACTATAGAAGATTTTATTATTTTGAGAAATGATGGAACACCAACTTACAATCTATCTGCTACTGTTGATGATCATCAAATGAAAATGACACATATTATTAGAGGTGATGATCACAAAATAAATACTTTTAAACAAATGCAGATATATTGTGCTATGAAATGGGATGTGCCATCTTTTGCTCATATACCTTTAATTCATACTATAGAGGGTAAAAAACTATCAAAAAGAGATAATGCTTCGACATTAGATGATTACTCGAAAATAGGAATAATGCCTGATGCTTTGAGAAACTATCTATTAAGACTGGGATGGTCACATAAAGATAAGGAAATATTTACGCTAGAAGAAAGTATTAAATACTTTAACTTGGAAGGTATTGGTAAATCTCCTTCTAAATTAGATATAAGTCGTATTTTATCAATGAATGAACATTATATCAAAACTATTGATGAAAGTGATCTTTACAAACATCTTGTAGAATATTGTGAAATTTATAAAGAAAAAATAAAACCTGAAAAAGAAAATAAAATAAAAAACTCATTACATTTTCTAAAAAATAAAGCCAAAACTCTAGAAGATATATTTAATAATGCAAAATACATAATTTTAGATGATGTTAAATTCGACGAAAAGGATTTAAACCTTATAGATGATAAGGCAAAGAAAATAGTGACAGAGTTTAAAAATAAAATATCATTAATTAATACATTAAATAAAGAAACTATTGAAACTATAATTAATGAACTGATAAAGATTAACGAGACTAACTTCAAAGGAGTAGGACAACCACTAAGGATAGCTTTAACAGGGTCAAAATTTGGACCAGGTTTGTACGATATAATAATTTCCTTAGGAAAAGAAGAGGTAGAGAAAAGGTTAGGAAGTAAGAAACTTATTTAATACTGAAGAAGCTTCGTCACTTGAAGAGGTTTTTGACCTTATTTCATTTAATGTTCGTTCGCATTCTACAATTTGTTGGGTCATAAGATTAGGATTCATCAAAAAATAAACTACTGAATTATAAATTTCCCTTGGATTACATTCATATTGAATAAGTTCCGGGATTATCTCTTTGTTATTAATTATATTAATAATATTAGCAAATTTAATTTTTATAAAAAATTTAATAATTAAGAAATTAATAAAATTCATTTTATAAATAATGATTGAGGGAACTTTAGCATTACAGATTTCAAGAGAAACAGTTCCAGATTTTGAAACAGCAAAAATAGAAGATGATAATATTTGAGATTTGATATTTTCATTAGAAATTACATCGGTATTAATAAGTTTAAAAATTTTTAATTTTTTATTAATAAGATTTTTATTATCTTCGATTGTATGAAATATAAAATGATAATTATTAAATTTCTTATTCATTAACTTGATAAAATCTATTAAAATAGGTAAGAGTAAGTTAATTTCAGATACTCTGCTTCCAGCAAATATAGAAATAATTTTTTTATCTTTAGGAATAATATTTGAAAGATCAATTTTATGTTTTTTATTAGATTCAAGTAAAGGATGTCCTACAAATGTATTGGGAATATTTTCTTTATCAAAGTATTTTTTTTCAAAATTAAAAAGTAATAGAATATGATCTAAAAATTTCTTAAATTTTTTAACTCTATTTTTTCTCCAAACCCAGACCTGTGGAGCAACATAATGAATTGTTTTGATATTTTTAGACCTTTTTTTTACTTTTTCAGCAACACGCAGAGTAAAATCTGGGCTATCTACACTAAATAAAATATCAGGGTTAAATCTTAATATTTCATCAACAGTTTTATTAATTTTGTTTTTAATTTTAAAAATGTTTAACAAAACACTAGTAAAACCAATGTATGTAACTTCACTTAATTTAAAAATTGATTTTATTCCTAATGCTTCTAAATTTTCTCCACCCAGGCATAAAAATTCTATATTTGAACTATTCTTTTTAAGTTTTAATACAACGGTAGATGCTAATTTATCACCTGATGGTTCACCAGTTAATATGAATATTTTTTTCATTTGATTAATATAAAAATCTTATTTTTATTTGCAAAATTAATACATTTATTTCTATCTATAAAGATATTTTGTTTTGACTTTAATATAATTCCTTTTATTCCATATTTTTTACAGTCCATTAAGGTATCCAAACCTATTGTGGGTAAATCAATTCTAAGGTCCTGTTTTTTTTTGGGAAACTTAACAAGTATACTTCTGCAATTATTAGCTTTTTTGATTGATTTTAACATTGCTTTTGTTCCCTTTCTTGTTTCTTTGGCAATAACATTAGAGTTTCTAACAACTAAACCTTGAACATGATTATGAGAGCTTATTTTTGATAAAGATTTAATACCTTTATTAATAGAAATTAAATCATGTTTATTTGGTTTTAATTTGGTGTATAAACCTGTTGCTAAACTTAATTCTGGGTTAAATTTAATTGAACTGACGACTTTAATTTTTTCTTTAGCTAGTATTTTGATAATTTCTTTTAATATAGCTGCATCACCAAGTTTAGAAGCTTTAACAATTGATGGTATATAATAAATTCCTTTTAGGTCTAATCTTAATGATGAAAAATTAGGTTTATTAATTTTTCCTGCAAAAAGGACTGTGTTGCATTTTTTTTGTTTTATAAGATTTATAATTTTTCCAAATTGCCCTATAGAAAATGAATATGTATTCTTATTATCTTTGAATTCATTTTTTTTTGAGAAGTCTATTATGAAATATTTTTTTCTTAATTTTTTAATCTTATGTAGTATTTTTTTAGGAAAATCAGTGTCACCAAAAAAAAGTCCTATCATTTTATTTAGAGAATGGAGTGCATATTGGTCGTTTTTTATCTTTATTAATAAATTCAATTACATCTAAAACTAAAGGATTTTCTGTATATGATCCATTTAACTTGTTTAAATTATCAGTTAATTTATGTGTTTTAAATATTTCTTTATAAGCTTCTGATAATGATAATATATTTTTATTAGGTATATCTTTTCTTCGTAACCCTATTAGATTTAGACCTTGTAGAAAGTTTCTATTACCAATTGATAGTCCATAAGGTATTACGTCGTTAAGAACACCTGTCATTCCTCCAATCATTGCCATTTTGCCAATTCTTGTAAATTGTTGAACAGCTGAGTTGCCTCCTATAACAACACCATCTCCAATATTTGCATGGCCACCTAATGGTACGTTGTTAGCTATAATTACATTGTTGCCAACAAAACAGTCATGTGCTACATGAGAAGAAATCATTAATAGACAATTATTACCAATTGTAGTTAGTGCTCCCCCTCCTACAGTTCCTGGGTTAATAGTAACATATTCTCTTATTATGTTGTTATTTCCGATCAAAAGTTTGGTTTTTTCATCTTTGTATTTTAAGTCTTGAGGATCATTACCAATTGAAGCGAATGGGTAAATTTTATTATTTTTTCCAATGAAAGTGTTACCTGAAATATTTACATGTGAATAAATTTTTGTTCCTTCTCCAATTATGATATTTGGACCAATTACAGAATAAGGGCCAATTTCTACATTAGATTCTATTTTAGCTTTAGAATGAATGATTGCTGTTTTATGTATCATTTATTATCTTTAATAAATTGCTTTAAGTCAGTAGCTGGATAACCCATAACTTTTGAATTATCATCTACATTCTTAATTACACCACTGCCACCACCAATTTTCACGTTATTGCCAATTTTTAAATGACCAGAAATACCAGCTTGACCTCCAATCATTACATTATTTCCTAGAGTTGAACTCCCTGCAAAACCAACCTGTCCAGCAATGATGCAATTATTTCCAATTTTGTTGTTGTGAGCAATATGAATTTGATTATCTAAGAAAGTATTTTTTCCTATAGTGGTGTTTGATAATGAGCCCCTATCTATAGTGCTGCTACACCCAATTTCTGAATTATCTTCAATGATTACTACACCAATATGTGGATATCTAATATTTTTTTCTTTATTTGGAAAAAAACCAAAACCTTTTTTACCAATTACGCAACCATCTAATATACTTACATTGTTTTTAATTATTGTGTTTCGTAGAATAACATTAGATCCAATTGAACAATCATTACCAATAGTAACATTTTTTTCAATAATTGAATTATGTCCTATTGAACAATTATTACCAATTTTAACATTATTTCCAATTAAAATATTTTTACCGTGTTTAACATTTTTATCAAAAATAGTTTTTTCTATATTATCAGCTGTTTCATCAAAATCATCTGTGATTGAGTCAGGGTAAAACAATTTAGTGATTTTGGCTGTACTAATTAACACATTATCCACAATGATTGGATGGCAATTATTAGGAAGTAAATTTGATAAATTTTTAGTTGTAATACAAAATAAAGCTTTAGTTTTTGAAGCCAATACTTCATATCTCTTTGAATGAAAAAAAGTAACTGTATCTTTTTTAGCTATAAGTAAATCTGTAATATCAGCTATTTTAATTTGTTGATAGTCGCTAGAATTTTCAACATTACATAGTTCTAGTATTTTATTAATACCAAATGGTCCATAATTTTTAAAAAAAGGATTAATCATTGATAAAGTTTTTTATCAAAATTTTAATCAATTGGTTATCAATAAATATTACTAATTATTTTCTATCTACTATTGTTGCTGACCATTGAGCATCAGCCATTCTTTTTTTATCAACAAATGCTTCACCTTTATATTTCCAGACTCTTCCATGTGATCTAGTAGCTTCTATATTAAGTTCTAATTTACAATCAGGTATGACGGGGCTTCTAAATCTAGCTTTTTCTATGCCCATTAAAAAAACTAATTTATTTTCATATGTGGTTTTATCGATACCATGAGCAGTAAGTGCGGCTGCAGCCTGGCCAAAAGCTTCAACTATCAATACACCTGGCATGACTGGCTCTCCAGGAAAGTGACCCTGAACAAAAAAACTATCTTTTCTTACATTAACTATTGCAGTAGCCGAGAATAACTTTTTTATATTGATAAGCTCATCTATCAAAAGCATGGGCTCTCTATGAGGTAGTAAATTAATTATATCATTTTTATTTAATGAGGTTTTCATATATTTATTATTTTAATTTAATATTCTTAATTTTATTATCTAAAGTTTTAAGAATAAGTTTTGTTATATCTAATTCACTTTTGCCAACAACAATATTTTTTTTATCAATTACAATTGCTGCATTATTTGATTTAGCATATTCCTTAATAATGATTGTTAATGTTTTAATTAATGATGATTGAGCTTTTATCTTTTTATTGTTAAAATCACTTAAGGATTTTTTTCGTTCATTGTTAAAATTTTTAATTTTTTCTCTAAATATTATAATTTTTTTTTTATATTCATTTTCATCAAGAATATTTTTTTGTGCAATTAACTTAGACTCTTCATTTTGTAACGTAATTTCTTTTTTTTTAAAAATATCATTATCTTTTTTACTTTTTTTTTCTAATTGAGCAGTTATAGATTTTCCTGCTAAAGAATTATTCATAATATAATCTAAATCAAGATAATAGATTTTATTATTTGCTTGAGCAAAACTTGTATAAATAATTATAAAAAAAAATATTAGAAAACTAATTTTTGACTTATTCACTAGAAAGTTGTTCCTAAATTAAATCTGAATGATTCAGTTATGTCAGTAGAGCTTTTTGTAATTGGTTGAGATAATGAAAAATTTAAAGGACCAGCTGGTGTTAGAAGATCAATTGCAACGCCAAAAGAGCTACGTATTTTTCCATTATCTATCACACTATTATAATCAACACCCCACATATTGGCTGCATCTAAAAATAGAGATATATCAGTGTTTTGAAATGTTGGTAGTAGCTGTGGTAATGTTGTGGACAAGTTAACTGTGGAAACGTAATTTGCACCTATATAATCTCCATTCTCTATTGGACCAAGTTTTCCTCTTTCAAACCCTCTTAATTTACTTTGAGGTATGTATAATCTTTTAGATACTCTTACATCATCGCCTGTAACAGAGTTTATAGATTTAACATGGAAGGCAAGTCTACCTATCATTTCTTGTTTAAGACTTTGATATTTAACATAGTCATAAGAGTTGATGACTTCATACTTGTCAGAAACCATGGGTAATTCTTGATAGAATAGAGATCTGTAGCCATCTGTGGGCTTATAAGATCTGTTTCTCATGTCATAATTTAATGAATAATTAAAATATATATCAAAATAATCACCTTGTTGGTTAGTCAAACTAGTGCTGGCAGCGCTAGTAGTTTTTAGTTTTTCTAATGATGTGGATAATTCAGGGGCAAAATAAAGGTTTTCATATTGTTCAAAAGAAGTTCCTAAAGAAAAACCTAAATTAGAAGTTTTATAACCAAAATCAGTTAGGTGGTCTGTTGTTGTACTTTTGACAGAAGTAAATAACGTATTGTCTGTGTCATTAAAATTTGGTTTTGAATAAACAAATTTGCCCTTAACTGAACTTTTACTAAAAGATAAGTTTGTATCAAGTGAAACACCTTTTCCTAAAAAATTGTTTTCCTTAATACCACCACCAATAGTCCCTCCAGAAGTGCCAAGACCAGCTGCAAGAGAAATTTCACCTGTTGGTTTTTCTGTAACAGTCAAATCAATTACTTTTAAACCAGGATTAGAACCTTCAGAGATCTTTGATTCAACAGATCCAAAAATATTTTTACTTTTAATCTTATTAATTGATTTATTGAATAAAATTTCATTATAAGGATCACCTTCATCAACAATAAAAGAATGCCTAATAACTTCCTCTAAAGTGAAAGAATTACCAAGAATGTTAATCTTTTCAACATAAAATTTTTGAGTTTCAACTACTTCAATTTCTATATTAAGCTTATTACCATCAATAATTTTTTCACTTACTGAAGCATCAATAAACTCATATTTTTTTGAAAGCGCAATTTTATCAATTTCATTTAGAATATTATTAATTTTAGTTAAAGAATAGAGTTTATTTTCATATTTTACTAAAAGCTTATTTATTGATTCAAAATATTTAGGTTCATAATCAACAGGTAATTTTAAATCTAATTTATTAAGTGTAAATTTTTCACCTGCATCAATTTTAAAAATTAATTTAAACGACCCGTTATCTTTAAATTCAACAAAAGAGTTTTGTATTTCAACATTGTAATAACCTTCATCTTTGTAATAACCTGTTAATAATCTTTTATCTAGATTAATTCTTTGATTATCAAGATAGGTTCTATTTGAAATAAACTTCCAAAATCTAGTTTCCTCGGTTGTGATAACATTTCTTAATTTACGATCTTTAATTTTTTTATCACCAATAAAAGTTATTTCTGAAATTTTTGCTTTATCACCTAAGTCTATATCATAAATTAATCTAACTGAGTTCTGTTCTTCATTCTTAATTAAAGAAGTTTTTATATCTGCAAAATAATATCCACTGCTTTTAATTGTATTTTTAATTAAATTTAAATCTTTTATAAAAATAGTTTCTATATAGGATTTTCTACTTTTAAGCTCAATAATATCGGTTAAAGTTTTTGTAAGTTTGTCATTATCTACACCATTAATTTCAAGCTCTTCAATTATTGGATTTTCTTTTACATTTATAGTTAAGATACTATTTTTGATTGTTAATTGAATGTCTTTAAAAAAATTAGTTGAGTACAGATCTTTAAAAATTATATTAAGTTGTTTTTGGTTATAATCTTTATTAATTTTAAGGTTTCCGAAAACCATTATTGATTCTTTTGATAGACGTTTATTGCCAGTTACAACAATATCTTTCACTATTTCAGCATATGAAAAACAAGCTAAGAAAATGAAAAGAATATTAATTATAAAAATTTTTTTAAACATAAGTGTCTTATACACGTAATGCGTTAATTTTTAAACTTACATAATGACTTAAATGGGTTATTTGAGCAATAGTTTTAGGGGTAATTTTTTTAAATTTTAAAAATTCTCTATTATTGATAATTTTAAGCAATATTTTTGAAATATCTGAAAACTTAATTTCATTATTTAAAAACTTTTTAACCAAAACATCATTAGCACTAACAATTACCGTTTCAAATAAAGAATCTTTTTGAGGCAACAAATTTAAAATATTAACTATTGGAAATCTTTTTTTATCCAATTTTCTAAAATTAAGATTATTCATAATAGATAAATCTAATTTTTTTGATTTAATATTTTTTTTACTATTTGGGTAAAGAGAATTAAAAATTGGTATAACCATATTTGTGTCATGAACTAATATTTTGGTTAATCCATTAGAAAATTTTACAATTGCATGAACATATGATTTTGGATGAACTAGAATTGATAATTTATTATAATCAAAATTAAAAATTTTTTTAGCTTCTATAATTTCAAAAACTTTGTTCATCATTGTTGCAGAATCTATGGTAATCTTTTTTCCCATTTTCCAATTAGGGTGATTTAATGCATCTTTTGGTTTAATTGATTTAAACTTATTTAATGGGTATTTATTAAATGGTCCTCCTGAAGCTGTAATAAAAACTTTTTCTATATTCTGTTGATTTTTATCATTAATTAAAGACCAAATGGAGAAATGCTCTGAGTCAATTGGTATAAAATTAGTTTTATATCTTTTTAATTGTTTATTAATTAAAGACCATCCACAAATAATTGACTCTTTATTAGCTATGGCAATTTGTTTTGTGAATTTTATTATACCCAATGTCGGTTTTAGTCCATCTAATCCAGAAATAGAATTCATTGTATAGTCAATTTTCTTTTTACCAAGTATTTTAGTGATTGAGTCAAAATTATTATAAATATTAATATTTTTATTTTTTAAGATTTTTTTAAAATCTATAAATTTTTTGTTATCTGTTATTATAACATTTTTAACTTTGAATAATTTTACCTGTTGTAATAATTCGTTAATATTTTTATTTGCTGTAAGGAGAACAACATCAAAATTTTTTTGATCTTTTTTTAGAATATTAATTAAACATCTACCAATTGACCCAGTGGAACCTAAGATTACAATTTTTTTTTTCATACGTATGCTATTAAAAATTTCCAAGTTATAATACCAAATGGTAAAGCAAATAATATTCCATCTATCCTGTCTAAAAAACCACCATGTCCTGGTAATAAATCACCTGTGTCTTTAACACTCGCTTTTCTTTTTAGATAGGAAATAAATAGGTCTCCTAATTGACATGATAAAGAAACAATCAAAGCTAATATTGTTAAATGGATTGGGCTGTTGGACTGATCCATGAAATAAAAAAGAGGTATTAAAATTGAAGATAAAATAAAAGATCCAATTGAACCAGCTATAGTTTTATTTGGACTTATACTTGTTAGCTTTTTACCTTTAAAAAATTTACCAAATGTTAATCCCCCTATGTCAGATGCGATACAAATAGAAAATAAATAGATAATAATTATCTTAGTATTAAACTCTATTTGAACGATACCATTAAATATTAGTGCTGAAAAAAAAGTTAAGTAAATTAAGCTTAAAGCTTTAATAAATATTTGTAATAAATGTGCCTTAAATTTTTTTTTTAAAAAAATTTTAGATATCAATCCTTGGAACTCTATCCAAGAAATAATTGAAATTACTATTAATGAAATAAATAATATGTAAGTATATGTAAACATCAAGTATAACAACGAAAGTAAAAAAAATGATGTGATTATTCTTTTAATTAACTCTTTGCTAATCATATATTTCCAAAATTTCTTTTTAAAAATTTAAATTCATTTATTATTTTTATATAGTCTTTAGACTTAAAATCAGGCCACAGTTTCTTTTCAAAAAAAATTTCTGTATAAGCCAATTGCCACAATAAAAAATTACTTAATCTATTTGTTTTTCCTGTTCTAATTAATAAATCAGGATTAGGTATATTTTTAGTATAAAGATGTCGTTCAATATTTTTTTCCGTAAGCTTTTTTTTATCTTTATTAATGAGCTTTACAGCATTCAAAATTTCACTTTTTGAACCATAGTTTAATGCAAGATTAATTTGTAATGTTTTGTTTTTTGCTGTTTTAAGCTCAGAATATTTTAATATTTTTTTTAATTTAGAACTGAATAACCCTCTATCTCCAATAATTTTTAGTCTTATGCCATTTTTGACTAATTCATTTATTTTTTTTGATAAAAATTTTTCTAATAAATTAAATAAAAAAAATATTTCTTTTTTTGGACGTTTCCAGTTTTCTGTAGAAAAGGTATATAATGTTAAATATCTAATATTTAATTTTATGCTTTGCTTTATTATAGCTTCGACAGTATTTAAACCAGCTCTATGACCAGCATTTCTTGAATTTTTATGTTTAATACCCCATCTGCCGTTTCCATCCATAATGATGGCAACATGTTTAATTGGGTTCATATTGTCATTATTTCTTTTACTT
>Ga0209335_10001112_pt1 | contig 31702 bp, 31 predicted proteins | sample COG_09_FD_184753 | JGI IMG/M metagenome (GOLD analysis project Ga0209335, IMG submission 184753) | Pelagic Microbial community sample from North Sea - COGITO 998_met_09 (SPAdes) (version 2) | ecosystem: Environmental > Aquatic > Marine > Neritic zone/Coastal water | place: Helgoland, sampling...
GGAGGTGGTGGGTACTGCCCCCACGTCCGTAATGGTTATTACGAAATTCGTTTATCGTCGTAGTTGGCAAGCCAACACTATTAATATAAAAGCATTTGCAAGAGATTCAATAAAAATCATGAAATTAACAAAAGAACAGATACAAGAGATTAAAGACCAACAATCTCAAGAAAGCCCAACTAAGAGAGTTGTTGCCCCTGAACTTGAAAAAATTCTTTATGAAGCAATGCCAGCTTTGGACCATGGATTTGTTAGAGTAATAGATTATATGGGTGATGACACATCAGTTGTTCAATCTGCTAGAGTTTCTTATGGCAAAGGAACCAAACAAGTCTCAACAGATAGTGGTTTGATTAAATATTTGATGAGACATTGGCACAGCACACCATTTGAAATGTGTGAAATTAAATACCACGTTAAACTTCCAATTTTTATTGCTCGTCAATGGATTAGACATAGAACCGCAAATGTTAATGAGTATTCAGCAAGGTACTCTATTCTGGATAAAGAATTTTATTTACCATCATCAGAAAATTTAGCAGCTCAATCAGCAAGTAATAGACAGGGTAGAGGGGATGTCATTGAAGGTGATCAAGCAAAAGAAGTTTTAGAGCTTTTAAAAAATGATGCTGAAAGGACTTATGACAATTATGAGATGATGCTTAATCAAAGGTTTGATGGATCTACTATTGATGAAAATAAAAAAGGTTTAGCAAGAGAACTTGCAAGAATGAACTTAACTTTAAACACTTACACACAGTGGTATTGGAAAACTGATTTATTAAATTTAATGAATTTTTTAAGACTAAGAGCAGATAGTCATGCTCAGTATGAAATAAGAGTGTACGCTGACATCATGTTAGACACAGTTAAGAAATGGGTCCCAATCACTTATGATGCTTTTATGGATTATAGAGTAGGTGGAACTGAAGTCTCAGCAAAAGGAAAAGCAATAATTCAAAAACTTATTAAAGGTGAAGAAGTTAATCTTGACAACTCAGGTTTATCTAAAAGAGAGTGGAACGAATTGATGATTGCTTTTGATCTTAAAGATAAGTTGATTTAATTTTATTTGCAAAGTCTAAATATATTTTAGAAATTTCATGATCTGGGTTAGCTTCCACAATTGGCTTTCCTTCATCTCCACATTTTCCTACCTCAGGATTAATTGGGATTTCTCCTAGAAATTCTTTACCAAATTCTTCTGCAGTTCTTTTAACACCACCTTCACCAAATATTTTATATTTTTTACCATCATCTCCAGTGAAATAACTCATGTTATCAACTAAACCTAAAATCTTAACTCCAAGTTTATCAAACATTTTAATTCCTCTTTTTACATCTAAAAGAGCTACTTCTTGTGGAGTAGAAACTATAATTGCTCCATCCATTTTTATTTCTGTTGAAAACGTTAATTGAGTGTCACCAGTACCAGGAGGCATATCAACTATTATAAAATCTAAATCTTTCCACGATACTTTTTGTGTAAAAGTTTTGATGGCACTTGTTACCATTGGACCACGCCATATCATCGGTGTTTGTTGGTCAGCAAGAAATCCAATAGACATACATTGAATATCATATTTAGTAATTGGAGTTAGAGTTTGGCCATCACTTTGAGGTTTTTCATTAATATCAAACATTTTAGGAATTGACGGACCATAAATATCAGCATCAAGTAATCCAACTTTGCACCCAATATTTTTTAGTGCTAAAGCAAGATTGGTTGCAAATGTGGATTTTCCAACTCCACCTTTTGCACTTGAGATCGCTATAGTAAATTTTGTACCTTTAATGGGGTTTTTTTCAGGTGGCTTTCCACTCATTTTTTTTCGCATTGCGTCACTAAGCTCTGGCTTTTCCTTTGGCATAAATAGATCTTAACTTGTTTTTCTCTATAAAGACATTATATACATTGTCATATGTCAGATGATTTTCAAGGAAGAGGTGGAAGTCCATGGGGGAAAACTCCAGGAGGAAATGGTAATGGTTCAGGAAGAGGACCTACACCTCCAGACATCGATGCACTTATAAGAGATATTCAAGAAAAGATAAAAAAATTTTTACCTGGCGGTAGTTCAGCTGGAGGTAAACCAATCGGACTAATTTTAATTATTCTAGCATTTATTTGGTTAGCAAGTGGATTATATAGAGTGTTACCTGACGAACAGGGTGTTGTACTAAGATTTGGTAAATTTATAAAAACTACTCAACCAGGATTAAACTACCATATTCCATTTCCAATAGAGTCTGTTGAAACTCCAAAAGTTACAAAAGTAAACAGAATGGACATTGGATTTAGATCTGAAAGAGATAGTGGATTTTCTCAAGGGGGAGGTGTTGCTGATGTTCCACAAGAAAGTTTAATGTTAACTGGTGATGAAAATATAGTAAATATAGATTTTTCAGTATTCTGGGTAATTAAAGATGCAGGTAAGTTTTTATTTCAAATTCAAGATCCTGAAGGAACAGTAAAAGCTGCTGCCGAAACTGCAATGAGAGAAGTTATTGCAAAAAGTAGAATTCAACAAATTTTGACAGAAGGAAGAGCAAAAATTGAAATGGAAACACAAGAAATTATTCAATCAATTTTAGATGAGTACAATAGTGGAATTCAAATTACACAAGTTCAAACACAAAAAGCAGATCCACCCGATCAAGTAATTGATGCATTTAGAGATGTACAAGCAGCAAGAGCAGATATGGAGAGATCTAAAAATGAAGCTGAAGCCTATGCTAATGATGTAATTCCAAGAGCAAGAGGTGAAGCAGCAAAAATTATGCAAGCAGCAGAAGCTTATAAACAAAAAGTGGTTGCAGCTGCAGAAGGTGAGGCTAGTAGATTTGTCTCTATCTATACTGAATATGCAAAAGCTAAAGAAGTTACACAAGAGAGAATGTATTTAGAGACCATGGAAAAAGTTTTAGCTGATATTGATAAAGTGATTATTGAAAAAAATGCAGGTTCGGGTGTAGTGCCATATTTACCGTTACCAGAACTTGGAAAAAAGAAAGAAAGTAATTAATGGATATTAAAAAAATTTTATTACCAATTATTGTTGCAATCGGAGCATTAATCTTTTTCTCAGTTTTTGTAGTTAAAGAGGTTAATCAAGCAATTGTTCTTCAATTTGGTGACCCGAAAAAAATAATATTAGAACCAGGCTTAAATTTTAAAATTCCTTTTATTCAAAATGTGGTTTTTTTAGATAGTAGAATTTTAAATCTTGATACACCACCAGAAGAAGTTATTGCATCAGATCAAAAAAGATTAATTGTTGATGCATTTGCTAGGTTTCAAATAGTAGATCCTTTAAAATTTTATATTTCTGTTGGAAATGAAAGAGTTGCAAGATCAAGATTAGCAACAATTATAAATTCAAGACTAAGAAATGTATTAGGACAACAAGAATTACAAACACTACTTTCAAAAGATAGAAGTAAACAAATGTCTTTAATTCAAGAACTTGTAAACACTGAAGCTGAGAATTTTGGTATTAAAATAGTTGATGTACGGATTAAAAGAGCAGACTTGCCTCAAGCCAATAGTGAAGCTATTTATAGAAGAATGCAGACAGAAAGAGAGAGAGAGGCTAAAGAATTTAGAGCTAGAGGAGCTGAAATGGCCGTAACTATTACATCGACTGCTGACAAAGATGTTTCAGTATTATTAGCAAATGCAAATAAAGATTCTGAGATTATGAAAGGTGAAGGAGACGGAGAAAGAAATAAAATCTTTGCAGATGCATTTGGTAGAGACCCAGAATTTTTTGCTTTTTATAGAGCAATGCAAGCTTATGAAACAGCTTTAATAGGTGGAGATACCTCTGTAATTTTATCTCCTGACAGTGAATTCTTCAAGTTTTTTGGAAACATCAAACCTAAAAAATAAACCTAGTAAATGAAAGAGCTAATCATAGCTTTTGGTCTATTTCTTTTTATAGAGGGATTATTATATGCTTTATTTCCATCAAAAATGAAAAATATGTTAAAAAAAATGGACGCCATTAAAGACACTCAATTACGAACAGGTGGGTTAATATTCGCAGTTCTCGGATTTATCATTATTTGGTATATAAAAAATTAACATGAATAAAATTAAAAAATTATTAATATTACTTTTTACATTTAGTTTTATCCAACAGGTTTTTGCAAAAGATATACCCGAATCTTTTGCTGATTTAGCTGAAAGGTTAATGCCATCAGTTGTAAATATTTCTACAACTACTACAGTTATTACAAATACCAATCCATTTAAAAATTTTCAGTTTCCACCAGGCTCTCCATTTGAGGACATGTTTAAAGAGTTTGGAACACCACAAAAAAGAAAGTCCAGTGCTTTAGGTTCAGGCTTTATAATAGATGCAAAAGGAATTGTTATAACAAACAATCATGTCATCCAAGGAGCAGAGGATATAGTGGTCAGAGTAGGTGGTGATAAGGAGTATAAAGCAAAGATTATTGGGGCAGACCCATTATCAGACATAGCTGTATTACAAATAGAATCAAAGGAAAAATTTATACCAGTTAAATTTGGAGACTCAGATAAAGCAAGAATTGGTGATTGGGTAATAGCAATCGGTAATCCTTTTGGTTTAGGGGGCACCGTTACAGCTGGAATTATATCAGCAAGAAATAGATCAATAGGTCTATCAAGATATGAAGACTATATTCAAACAGATGCATCTATAAATCAAGGAAACTCAGGTGGACCTCTTTTTGATATGGATGGAAATGTTATTGGAATTAATACAGCAATCTTAGGACAATCAGGGTCAATAGGAATAGGTTTTTCAATCCCATCAAATAGTGCAGAAAAAGTTATAGGTCAACTTATAGAATTTGGTGAAACAAAAAGAGGTTGGTTAGGTGTTAGAATTCAAGTTGTAACGCAAGAGATAGCAGATGTTGAAAAACTAAGTGAACCAAGTGGAGCTCTAGTTGCGAGTGTTGCAAAAAAGAGTCCTTCAGAAAAAGCAGGAATTAAAGCAGGTGATATAATATTAGAATTTAATGGTATCAAAATTAAAGAGATGAGTGAGTTACCAAAAATTGTTGCACAAACAGAAGTTGGTAAAATTGTAGAAGTTAAAGTTTGGAGAAATAAAAAAGAAATAATTAAAAATATTAAATTAGGAAGACTTGAAACTTCAGAAGATTTTAAAGAAGAAAAAAAAGAAGCTGAAGAAAAAGTAGATATAGAAGAAATAAAATCTCTAAAGATTAGAGTTCGAAAATTAACAAAAAAAGATATTGAAATAAGGAAACTACCAAATCAAACAACTGGTCTTGTTATAACAAGTATAGACAATAATAGTCCAATTAAAGCTCTTAGTGTTAATGATATAATTGTTGAAGCTCAAAAGAAAAAAATTAAATCGATAAAAGATTTAGAAAGTATAGTTGAGCAAGTACTTAAATCTAACCAAAAAACAATTTTGTTTGCAATCTATAACAACCAGAATCAAAGAAGATACATTGGAGTTAAGTTAGATTGATAATGGACATTCAGTCCAAAATTATTTTAATTGCCGGTCCTACAGCTTCAGGCAAATCTAATTTTGCAGTTAAACTTGCTAAAAAAGTTAATGGTGAAATTATTAACGCAGATAGTATGCAGGTTTATAAGCAATTAAAAATTTTAACCGCCAGACCGAATAAAAAAGACCAAAAAAATATTATCCATCATTTGTATGGTGTGATTGATGTCAAAAAAAACTTCTCCACTGGTCAATGGTTGAAGCTAGCGATAAAAAAGATCAAAGAAATAAGAAGAAGAAAAAAAACCCCAATCTTAGTTGGTGGAACAGGATTATATTTTCAATCTATAATTAGTGGATTAGTGAAAATTCCAAATATTCCTCTTAAACTAAGAAGTAAAGTTAGACTTAAACAAAAAAAAGAGGGGCAAATAAAATTTTATAAAAAACTTTTAAAATTAGATAAAAAAGTCAAAGATAAGTTTGATCCAAATGATATACAGCGATCAATCAGAGCCTTTGAAATTAAACTGTATACCAACATTTCTATGTATGATTGGTTAAGTAAAACGAAGTCAGTATTTAATGAAAATGAATTTTTTAAAATATACATTGATTTTAATAGAGAAGAATTAATTAAAAGAATATCATTTAGAACAGTAAAAATGCTCCAAAATGGGGCTATCGATGAAGTTAAGAAATTCACTTCAAAAAAAATAAAAAATGACAGTAGCGTCAATAAGGTAATAGGTGTGAATGAATTAAAACAATACCTAAAAAAACAAATGACCTTAGATGAAGTAAGGGAGTTAATATCCATAAGAACAAGACAATACGCCAAAAGGCAGGCTACCTGGGCAAGAAGCAGGATGCTATCCTGGAATAAAATTAGTCCAAATAAAATTTCTAGCTGGATAAAAAATATAAATAAATCACTCTTAAACTTGACCAATTAATATAAAGTCCGATAGATTGCCTGGATGGGTAATTTATATTCAGGAGCAGAAATTATATTTAAATGTTTGGAAGACCAAAAAGTAGAATATATTTTTGGTTATCCTGGAGGAGCTGTACTTCCTATATATGATGAATTAAAAAATCATCCAACTATAAAACATATTTTAGTTAGACACGAACAAGGAGCAGGTCATGCAGCTGAAGGTTATGCAAGGTCATCTGGCAAACCAGGTGTTGTATTGGTTACATCAGGACCAGGTGCAACAAACGTAGTTACAGCATTAACAGATGCCTACATGGACTCTGTTCCTTTAGTTTGTATTTCAGGACAAGTACCAACTCACCTAATCGGAACAGATGCTTTTCAAGAATGTGATACAACGGGAATAACAAGGCCATGCACAAAACATAACTGGTTGGTTAAAGATATAAACGACCTTCCAAGAATTATGCATGAAGCATTTGAGGTTGCAACAACAGGAAGACCAGGACCTGTATTAGTTGATATTCCAAAGGATGTTCAGTTTGCTAAAGCAAAATATTTTAAACCAAAAAAAGAAAAAAAATTAAATGGTAAAATAGTAAATAAATTTGCTCAAAAAGAAATTGATCAACTAATTGAATTGATGAAAAAAGCCTCTAAACCTGTTTTTTATACTGGAGGCGGAGTAATTAATTCAGGTCCAAAAGCCACTGACTTATTAAGAGAATTGGTTTCTTTAACTGGTTTCCCAATAACATCTACACTGCAAGGATTGGGAGCGTACCCTGGAGATGATAATCAATTTCTAGGAATGTTAGGAATGCACGGAACATATGAAGCTAATAATGCAATGCATGATTGCGATTTATTAATTAATATTGGTGCAAGATTTGATGATCGTATAACTGGAAAAATTGACGAGTTTTCTCCAAAATCAAAAAAAGTTCATATTGATATTGATCCCTCATCAATCAATAAAATTGTAAAAGTCGACCTTTCTATAGTTGGTGATGTTGCTGAAGTAATCAGTTCTACAATTAAAACTTTAAAAAAGAAAAATTTAAATTTAGAAAAATCAAATAAGCAAAAAATTTCGAAGTGGTGGCAACAAATTCAAAAATGGAAAACAAAACAATCTCTTAACTTTATTAATAGCGATACAATTATTAAACCTCAACATGCTGTACAAAGACTTTATGAATTGACTAAAGACCAGGATACTTACATAACTACAGAAGTTGGGCAACATCAGATGTGGGCTGCACAACATTATAAATTTAATAAGCCAAATAGATGGATGACATCTGGCGGTTTAGGAACCATGGGTTATGGATTGCCTGCTGCAGTAGGTGTTCAGGTAGCACACCCTAAAAAATTAGTAATTGATATTGCTGGAGAAGCTTCAATTTTAATGACTATGCAAGAGATATCGACTGCTGTTCAATACAACTTACCAATAAAAATATTTATTTTAAATAATCAATATATGGGAATGGTTAGACAGTGGCAGGAATTACTTCATGAAAAAAACTATTCAGAAAGCTATTCAGAGGCATTGCCAGATTTTGTTAAATTAGCAGAAGCCTATGGGTGTGTTGGTATTAGAGCAAAATCACCAGATGAATTGGATGAAAAAATTGAAGAGATGATTAAAATTGATAAACCAGTAATTTTTGATTGCCATGTAGATCAAGACGAAAATTGTTTCCCGATGATACCTTCTGGAAAGCCACACAATCAAATGTTATTAGGTCCAAAAGATCAAAAAGAAAACAAGATTACAGGTAAAGGAAAAGCTTTAGTATAAAATGGTAAAATCAAAATCAGCATATAGTACACCAAGCAAATTAGGAAAATTAGATACTCACATTTTTGTTATTTGGGTAGACAATGAAGCTGGTGTATTAGCTAGAGTTGTTGGTCTATTTTCTGGAAGAGGTTACAATATTGAGTCTTTAGCAGTAGCAGAAATAGATCATAAAAAAAATCTTTCGAGAGTGACCATTGTTACTACAGGAACACCACAAGTAATTGAACAAATCACATTACAGTTAAAAAAACTAGTACCAGTTCACAAGGTAGCAAATTTTAAAAGAGAAGATAAGAAAGTAATATTTAAAGAGATGGCATTGTTGAAAATTGTAGCAAATTTGGTAAAAATTAAGAAAGCTTTAAACGTTTGTAAAAAATATAATCCAGTTCTATTAGATCAAACAAATAAATCTGTTGTAATTCAAATTACAGCATTAAGAAGAGAGATAGATAGTGTAACAAAAAATTTAAAACCACTTGGTCTTGTTAGTGCCTCAAGAACTGGAGCGGTAGCAATGACTAGAGGTGCAGAAATATTTAATTAATTATTAAAAGGAGAAAAAATGAAAATGTTTTATGAAAAAGATGCAGATGTAAATTTAATTAAAAGTAAAAAAATAGCGATATTTGGTTATGGCAGTCAAGGACATGCCCATGCGTTAAATTTAAAAGATAGTGGAGCTACAGAAGTGGTTGTTGCACTTAGAGATGGATCAGCAAGCAAGGCGAAAGCTGAGTCTAAAGGATTAAAAGTAATGAACTTATCTGATGCTGCAGAATGGGCGGAAGTTGCGATGATACTTACTCCAGATGAACTGCAAGCAACAATTTATAAAAATCATATTGAGCAAAGAATAAAAGAAGGAACAAGTTTAGCATTTGCCCACGGATTAAATATTCATTATAAACTTATTAATGCCAGAAAAGATCTTGATGTATTCATGGTAGCACCAAAAGGTCCTGGACATTTAGTTAGAAGTGAATATGAAAAAGGTGGTGGAGTACCATGTTTAATGGCAGTTCACCAAGATAGTACAGGAAAAGCTAGAGACCTTGCTTTGTCTTATGCATCTGCAATAGGTGGAGGAAAGTCAGGAATTATTGAAACAACATTTAAAGATGAATGTGAAACTGATCTATTTGGTGAACAAACTGTTCTTTGTGGAGGTCTTGTTGAATTAATTAAAAATGGTTATGAAACATTAGTAGAGGCTGGTTATGAGCCCGAGATGGCTTATTTTGAATGTTTGCATGAAGTTAAATTAATTGTTGATTTAATTTATGAAGGTGGAATTGCAAATATGAATTATTCTATTTCAAATACTGCAGAATATGGTGAGTATGTTTCTGGACCAAGAATAATTAAAAAAGATGAAACAAAAAAAAGAATGAAAGAAGTACTGGCAGATATTCAGTCTGGAAAATTTACTAAAGATTGGATGAAAGAGTGTGAAGGTGGTCAGAAGAACTTTTTAAAAACAAGAAAAGATTTAGCAGACCACTCTATCGAAAAAGTTGGATCTAAATTGAGAGATATGATGCCTTGGATTGGTAAAAATAAACTAATAGATAGTGATAAGAGTTAATCTTTATTAAAGACCTAAAACGATCGATAATTTAACCATAATTTAACAATTATTTTGCAATATCTATTATAGATTGTATTATAGTTTTTTCGAAATTACTGGTTATGAGCGACAAAAATAAAGTTTTTATATTTGATACCACGATGAGAGACGGTGAGCAATCACCAGGAGCATCAATGAGTCTTGAGGAAAAAATTCAAATCTCAAGAGTTTTTGATGAAATGGGAATTGATATTATTGAAGCTGGTTTCCCAATTGCATCTCCAGGTGATTTTGAAGCTGTAACAGCGATAAGTAAAATTTTAAAAAATTCGATACCGTGTGGATTATCAAGAGCTAGCAAGAAAGATATTGATGCATGTCATGAGGCTTTAAAAGGAGCGCCAAGATTCAGAATACATACTTTTATTTCAACAAGTCCTCTTCATATGAAACACAAGTTAAACAAATCACCTGAACAGGTTTTGGAGGCAATCAAAGAGAGTGTTACCTATGCTAGAAATCTTACAGATGATGTAGAATGGTCTTGCGAAGATGGTACAAGAACAGATATAGATTATATGTGCAAATCAGTTGAACTTGCAATAAGTTGTGGAGCAAAAACAATAAATATTCCAGATACAGTTGGATATACCATGCCTTCAGAATTTACTAAAATAATTACAACACTTAAAAATAAAGTGCCAAATATTGATAAAGCTATTTTATCTGTTCATTGTCATAATGACTTAGGCTTGGCTGTTGCAAATTCTTTAGCTGGAGTTTCTGCGGGTGCAAGGCAAGTAGAATGTACAATTAATGGAATTGGAGAGAGAGCAGGTAATGCTGCACTTGAAGAGATTGTTATGGCAATGAAAACAAGAAACGATTTGATGTCATATGAAACAGGAATTAAAACAGAATTACTAAGTAAAGCATCTAAAGTTGTTTCAAATGCAACTTTTCCTGTTCAGTTCAATAAAGCCATTGTTGGAAAAAATGCATTTGCACATGAAGCTGGTATTCATCAAGATGGAATGTTGAAAAATAGAAATACATATGAAATAATGACACCCGAAAGTGTAGGAGTAAAAAAAACCTCTCTTATAATGGGAAAACATTCTGGAAGACATGCATTTAAAGAAAAATTGAATGATCTTGGCTACGCAGATGTGACTGACGATGTTATTCAGACTGCATTTGGAAAATTTAAAATTTTAGCAGATAAAAAAAAACATGTTTACGATGATGATATTGCAGCTTTAGTTGATGACAGTTTGGTTCAAGATAAACATGTTATCAATTTAAAATCTTTGAAAGTTTTTGCTGGAACAGGTGAACCTCAAAGAGCCGATATGACTTTAGATGTTTATGGTGAAATAAAAACCACATCTGAAACTGGTGATGGACCAGTTGATGCTATTTTTAAATGTATAAAAGTTTTATATCCGCATGATGTTAAACTTCAGTTATATCAAGTGCATGCGGTTACAGAAGGAACAGATGCACAAGCAACCGTAAGTGTTCGAATTGAAGAAAATGGAAAAACAACAGTTGGACAATCTGCAGACACAGATACACTAGTTGCTTCAGCAAATGCTTATTTGGGAGCATTAAATAAAATGATTATTAAAAGAAATAAAACAGCCCCGATAGAGCATGAAACTCAGAAAGTGAAAGGAATATAATGGTAAAATGGTTAAATAAATTAACAGATATTTGGAGTCAAGATATGGCTATAGATCTTGGAACAGCCAACACATTAGTTGTATTAAAAAAACAAGGGGTTGTCCTAAGTGAACCATCGGTAGTTGCTATTATTGAGAATAAAGGAAAAAAAACTATTTTAGCTGTTGGTGATGAAGCAAAAACAATGCTTGGAAGAACACCAGGAAATATTCAGGCTATAAGGCCTTTAAGAGATGGTGTTATTGCTGATTTTATTGTTACAGAAGAAATGATTAAACACTTTATAAAAAAAGTTCATAAAAATAGAACATTTGCCAGCCCAAGAATTTTAATTTGTGTACCGACGGGCTCAACACCAGTGGAGAGAAAAGCGATTCAAGATAGTGCATTAGCAGCAGGTGCTAGACGTGTTCAATTAATTGAAGAACCTATAGCAGCAGCAATTGGAGCTGGATTACCAATTTCTGAAGCTACAGGGTCTATGGTTGTTGATATAGGTGGTGGTACCACAGAAATTGCAGTGATGTGTTTAGGTGGACTTGTTTATTCTAGATCATTAAGGATAGCGGGTGACGCAATGGATACAGCATTAATTAATTACATGAGAAAAGAATATAACCTTATGATTGGAGATAGTACTGCCGAAAAAATAAAAAAGGAAATAGGAACTGCAATGGTTTCAAATAATAATACCTATCCAGTTAAAGGTAGAGACTTGAGATCGGGAACACCAAAAGAGGTTAATATTACAGAAGAAGATACCTCTGAAGCCTTGAATGATGTTTTAAAAGAGATGGTAAATGGAATTAAAGATGCATTAGAGAACACACCTCCAGAGTTATCTGCTGATCTAGTTGATATGGGATTAACCTTAACTGGTGGTGGAGCATTATTAAAAAATATTGACAAAAGATTTGCAAAAGAAACAGGGTTGCCAGTTCACATAGCTGAGGATCCCTTAGCATGTGTTGCAATTGGAACAGGTATTGCCTTAGAACAAGAGGAAATATTTTCTACCATGTTGTCTGAATATTAAGAAAAATGCAAGCCAGCAGAGACGATTTTATAATAGCTATAAGATCTGCCTTCTTAAAAAAAGAAACTCAGCAAACATTTTCACTATTTGGATTAATAACCTTTTCATTAATACTTTTAATTTTAGGAAGTTTTAATTTTAAAATTATTAATTATATTAAAATTGTAGTTAAGGAAGGAGTTTATAGATCCTCTTTAATTGTGTCTGTTCCAGAAAAATTTATTGAAAATACTTACTTAATTACCAAAAGGCATTTCACTTTTTATGATCAATATAAAAAAGAAAAAATAGAATTAGAAACATTGAGAGCAAAAGATTTATTAAATGAATTTACAATTACAGAAAATAATAGATTGAAAATTATAATTGATGATTACTTAGTTAAAACAAATGAAACAATTGCAAAAATATTAATTGATAAACAAAGTCCATTTTCAAGATCAGTAATTGTAAATAAGGGGAGTAAAAATAATATCAAATTAGGAATGGTAGTTTTAGATAGTGAATATCTGGTGGGAAAAGTTGTTGAGGTTAATTATATAACGTCAAGAATTTTGTTGTTATCTGACTTTAACAGTAAAATCCCAGTATCTATAGAGCCAAGCGGAATTCAATCTATATTATCTGGGAGTGGAAAAGATGATGCTATTATACAGTATCTTAAAGAAGATTATATTATTGAAGATAACGCTGTAGTTTATACGTCAGGTTCGGGAGGCTTATTTAAGGCAGGTATTCCAATAGGAAAAATTAAAAATTTAGACTTAGATGAAGAAAGAAGTGTTAAATTTTTTTCTGATTTTAGTCAATTAAGATTTGTTAAAATTTTATCATATGAAGAAGCAAAAAAAAAAGCCAAGGAAAAAATTAAACTAGAGGCCCAAAAACAGTCAAAAATAAAAACTGAAAAATTAAAAAAAACTAAAGAAGATGCTGAATTAAGAGCACAAAAAATAAAGAAACTAGAAGCCGAATACGAGATCAAACTAAAAGCTGAAGAAGAGAGTAGATTAAAAGCAGAAGAAGTGAGTAGATTAAAAGCAGAAGAAAATTTAGCATTAAATATAGAAAAACAAAAAATTTTTAAAGATCTTGAGTTAAAATATAGCCCAAATTGTAAAAAAACGTTTTTTAATAAGCTTTATAAGGTTGGAACATCAGAATATAAAAATTGCATCTTAAATAAAGGAACTAAAATAGTTAGATGAGCAAAATTACCAAACAAAGTTTAGTTAGAAAAATATTATTAAACGCTCCAATAATATTACTTTTTATCTCTGTACTAAATGATTTTGATTTTAATTATTTAGCTACGAATTATTTTTCATTTAATTTTGTATACATCTTAATTTTTTATTGTGGGTTAAAAAAAAACCTCAATTTAGGATATGGATTAATTTTTATAGCAGGTATAATAAATGATACTGTAACCAATTTACCAATAGGATTAAGCAGTTTGTTGTATTTGATAATATGTGTTTCAGCTGCTTACCTTAGAACTATAACTTTAAGACCAAGTTTGTTCAATGATTTGATATATTTTTTATTAACAATCTTAGTTGTGAATTCACTTTCATATACTGTTTTAACTTTAATTTTTTCTATTTCATTAGAATATAGAGATTTGCTAATAAATGTTTTTTTTACTTTTTTATTATATTTTGTGTTTGCACATTTATTTAGATTTTATGAAAGAATAATTTTAAGAAAGTCTGATGTTTAGTGAAGATTTAGGAGTACGAAAATTACATATAATTAATAGGAGAATGTTTATTGTTTCTGCTGCAAAAATTATTGTATTTGGTGGAATTGTAGCAAGACTATTTTCACTTCAAATTAATGAAAATAAAAAATATTTAACATTATCAGATAAGAACCGCTTAAGAGAGTGGAGACAGCCACCTATTCGAGGTGAGTTTTTAGATTATTTTGGAAATGTCATTGCTGGAAACCTAAAAGTTTACCAGTTACATGTTGTTCCTGAACAAGTAGAAAATTTTAAAAATTTAATGTTAAGGTTAAATAAAATTTTAAATCTTTCTGATAGAGAGTTTTCAAAAATATTAAAAAAAAAAAATAGTCAAAGACCTTGGGAAACTTTAATTATTTCAGAAAACTTAACTTGGGAAGAATTTACAAAAATAAATTATTATTTACATGAATTAGTTGGTGCAAAACCTGTTTTTTCAGTATCTAGAAGTTATCCATTTAAAGAAAATTATACACATGTACTGGGCTACCTAAGCATAGCTACAGAGAATGATTTGATAGCTAATGAATTTATTAAAAAAAATCATGTACCAGGATTAAGAGTTGGTAAAACTGGTCTAGAAAAAAAATTTGAAAATGATCTTTTAGGAACAAATGGTATTCAAAGGTACGAGGTAAATGCCTATGGTAAAAGAATTAATCAGTTAGATTATCAAGAAGGTACCAAAGGAAAAACAATCAAACTCACAATAGATACTGAAATACAAAAATTATCTAATGAATTATTAGATAATCGAGCTGGATCAATAAGCGTTATGGATATTTATACTGGTGAGATTATTGCTATGCACTCTTCACCTTCTTTTGATCCTAATTTATTTGTATTTGGGATTAGCAAAGATAATTGGCAATTAATAAAGAATAATCCGTTAAAACCCCTAACTAATAAAACTATATCTGGACTTTATTCACCTGGCTCTACCATCAAACCAATTGTTGCCTTATCTGCTCTAGAAAATAATGTAATTTCACCAAACTTTAAAGTGAACTGTACAGGAAAAATAGAAATGTATGGGCAAACTTATCATTGTTGGAAAAAAAAAGGACATGGGGTTGTCAATCTTAATGGAGCTATAAAGCAGTCATGTGACACCTACTTTTATGAAATTGCAAGAAAACTTGGTGTAGATCGTTTAAATAAAACTTCTTTAAAATTTGGTCTGGGGGAAAAAGTATTAAAAGATATCTATAGTAATGAAAAAAAAGGTTTAATTCCAAGTACTAAATGGAAAAAAGATAATTTAGGTAAAGGATGGGTTCTAGGAGAAACCTTAATTACAGGAATTGGTCAAGGGTACATTCTAACAACGCCATTACAATTATGTTTAATGACTGCTCAACTTGCAAATGGTGGATATAAGATCTACCCAAGAATAACTGTTGATGAAAATCAAGATAGTGTAGAAAAAATTAAAAGTATAATTCAAAAAAACTCAGTGACATTTAAAAAAGAAAAAAATGGATTTGATATAGCTAGTGAGGGATTATCTTGGTTCTCAAATGAAGAAAAATATGAACCACTTTACCGAAATCCAGAAAATGTAAAATTTATTCTAAATGCTATGTTCAATTCAACAAATGAAATCCAGGGCACTTCTTATTCTTCAAGAATAGATGATCCAAAGTATCAATTTGCTGGAAAAACAGGAACAGCTCAAGTTCGAAGAATAACAAAAAAAGCAAGAGAACTAGATTTAAAAACATTAGACATCCCATACAATGAAAGAGACCACGCCTTGTACATTGCATTTGGACCTTTTAAAAGTCCGAGGTATGCTGTTAGTATTTTAGTAGAACATGGAGGATCAGGTAGTTCAACAGCTGCACCTATGGCAAAAAAATTATTCAAATTAATAATAGATAGACATGAAGATAGAGAAAAGATTAAAAAGCGAGGAGAAATAAAAGTATAGATGTTTCAGTTTCAACAAAGTTCTTTTAGTAATCAATTTACACTTTTCCAAAAAATAAAAAATTTGGATTATATTTTATTAACATGTATTTTGTTGCTAGGTATTATAAGTAGTTTTTCAATGTATTCTACTGATGGTGGAGAAATCTTGTATCATACACAAAGTCACATTTTTAAATTCATAATATTCTTCCCAATGATGATTTTATTATCCTTTTTTTCTATAAAATTTTGGCATTCTGTAGGGTATTTGTTTTACATAATAATTTTTATATTTTTAGTTTGGGCATCTCTATATGGAGTTAAATCCTCGGGATCCCAAAGATGGATAAACTTATATTTTATAAACTTGCAACCTTCAGAACTTATGAAAATTGCTATTATTCTTTGTCTTGCTAAATTTTACCATCGTATTCAGTTGGATAAAGTAAATTCATTTAAGAGCATATTGGTTGCATTAGTTATTTTAGTTTTGCCTATTATGCTCGTAATAAGTCAGCCAGATTTAGGCACTTCTATATTAATAGCACTAAGTGGACTCGCCGTATTATGGCTAGCAGGATTTAATATAAAATATTTTTTATATTCTTTTTTAACTTTGATTATTTCAATGCCATTTGCTATTTCATTCTTGAAACCTTATCAAAAATTAAGAATTTTAACTTTTCTTAATCCAGACAGAGACCCTCTTGGAGCTGGTTATCAAATAATCCAATCTAAAATTGCTGTAGGCTCTGGTGGCCTAACAGGAAAGGGATTTTTAAAAGGTACTCAAAGTTATTTAGAATTTTTACCAGAAAAACATACCGATTTTATATTTACTTTATTTGCAGAAGAATTTGGATTTATAGGATCAATTGTTCTTTTAATAATTTATATAATTATGATCATTAGAATTCTAAAAATAGGATCAATTTCAAGAAGTTATTTTGCAAAACTTTTTTGTTATGGCTATGCGTCTGCAATTTTTTTCTATATCACTGTTAATATGTCTATGGTTTTAGGTTTGCTACCTATTGTGGGATCACCTTTACCTATTATGTCTTATGGCGGATCCTCTATGTTAGCAACTATGATAGGCTTTAGTATTGTAATGAGTGCTAAAATTAATCATAAACAGCTAATTGGCTAATTGATTTGTATAATTTGTCGCTAGAATAATTATGAGCAATAATTATATAACCTCATATGAGTAAAAAATTAAAAATTGGAATTATTGGTGCTGGTATCCAGGGTGTTTCCAATGCATTATTTTTACAAAAAAAAGGTTTTAACGTTACAATTTTTGATAGAGATGAACCTGGCAGTCCTACTGCATCATATGGTAATGCTGGCCACTTTTCTCCATATGCTTCTGTTCCAATAAATAGACCTGATATTTTATCAGATGTTCCAGCAATGCTTTTAAGTTCAACGGGTCCACTTGCTCTTAAATGGAACTATGTACCAAAAATGATTCCATGGCTTTTAAAATTTATAAGAAACTGCACGAGCAAAAAAATGATGCACACTGCTAAAAATATGCATCAAATTTTAGATTTAGCATTACCTGCTTATGATGAATTGTTTGATGAAATTGATCTTGGAGGATTAGTTGAAAAAAAAGGTATTTTATATATTTGGAACGATCAAAATCTAAAAAGTAGAGAACTTGAAATTAAGATTAGAAATGAACTAGGAGTTAATCAGCAGATGGTAACTCCAAAAGAAATTCATGACCTAGAGCCAAATATAAAACCTATTTATCATGGCGGTGTTTATTATCAGCATGGTAGACATGCTAGAAACCCAAAAAAAATACTTTTAAAATTATTTGAATTATTTTTAAAAAAAGGAGGAAGATTTTTAAAGATGAATGTTAAAGACATAACTTTTAATTCCAATAAACCAATTTTAAATACAGATACTCAAAATTTCTTTTTTGATAAATTGGTTATTGCTTGTGGAGCATTTTCAAAGAAATTTACAGATGATTTTGATGAAAAAATACCACTGGATACAGAAAGGGGTTATCATGTCCACTTTAAAGACTGTGATCATCTTTTGAAAAGACCAGTAATTTTTCAAAATAGAGGATTTGGAATTACTCCAATGGAACAAGGCCTAAGAGTGGTTGGCACTGTAGAGTTTGGAGGGTTAGATAATCCTTTATCAAAAAATAGAATAAAAAATTTAATTAATAATGCAAAATATTTGCTTGGAGACCTACCCGAACATGAGGATGAATGGTTAGGTTTTAGACCAAGTTTACCAGATTTTTTACCAGTTATAGGACCCTCAAAGAATCACAAAAATATCTTTTATTGCTTTGGTCATCATCATTTAGGATGGACATTAGGACCAATTTCAGGGAAAATCATTTCAGGAATGATTGCTGATGATAATACAAACCTAGATTTGAAACCTTATAGCTCTCTTAGGTTTAGCTAGGTGATAAATAAAAATAATTCTGCGTATGTTCTTCTATTTTTAGCAACATTATTTTGGGCAGGAAATTTTGTAGTTGGAAAATATGCGAGTTACTATGAAATACCACCCTTTTCATTAAATTTTTATAGATGGTTTTTTGCTTGGTTAATTTTAGCACCTTTTACAATCAAAGAAATTATAAAGAAAAAAAATTATATTGTAAAAAATTATAAATATTATGCAATACTTGGAATTACCAGTGTTACTATATTTAATTCAATTGTTTATTATTCTTTAAATTTTACACAAGTCATCAGTGGTGTATTGATGATATCAACAATACCAGTGATGATTATGTTTATTTCTTCAATTCTTAAAATTGAAAAAACAAATATTTATCAAATATTGGGTGTAGCCTTTTCTTTTTTAGGAGTAATTTTAATTGTTACTAAAGCTAATTTTGGGGTATTGATGAATTTAGATTTTAATAAAGGTGATATTACTATGGTTTTGGCAATGCTGTCATGGGCCACATATTCTGCCTTATTAAAAAAAAAGAAACATGAACTTTCTCAGTTAACTTTATTAGAAGTAATTATTTCATTCGGACTTCTTTTTTTAATACCTATTTATTTTATAGAATATCAAATGGGAAATACAATTAATCTAGATAAGAATTTTATTATGGTTTTATTTTATGTTGTATTGTTTCCTGGGCTAGCATCATTTATTTTTTGGATAAAAGGAATTTCATTAATTGGAGCAAATAGGTCGGGAGTTTTTTTGCATATGATGCCTATATTAAGTGCAATTATGGCAATTATAATTTTTGATGAAAAATTTATGTTTTATCATATGTTGGGTGCATTATTTATTTTAATAGGAATACTTCTATCAAACAGAAAGATTACAAATGCTTAAAGTTGCAATTTTAGATGATTATCAAAATGTTTCTCAAGAATTTGTTGATTTAAAAAATTTATCTGGAAAATATGAATTTAAAATTTTTAGTGAACCTTTTTTAGATGAGGCAGAAGCAATAGAACAATTATCTGATTTTGAAGCCTTACTAATTATGAGGGAAAGAACTCCAATAACTAAAAATTTAATAGATAATCTAAATGAACTAAAATTTATTATTACGAGTGGAATGAAAAATAAATCTATAGATTTAGAAGCTGCAAAAAAAAGAAGAATTATAGTTTCAGGAACAGAAATAAATATTAATCCTACTGCTGAATTAACGTGGACATTAATCTTAGGTTTAGCAAGAAATATTAAAGAAGAAATTGACAATATGTATCAAGGCTATTGGCAGACAACGATTGGCTTTGAGCTTAAAGGAAAAATCTTGGGACTAGTTGGGCTTGGTAGAGTCGGTTCTCAAGTTGCTAAAATTGGTAATGCGTTTGGTATGCAAGTTATGGCTTGGAGTGAAAATTTAAATTTAGATACTTGCAAAGAATTGAATGTTTTGCCTTGTAGCAAAGAAGACCTGTTTCAAAATTCAGATTTTATATCTATCCATGTTCAAGGAGGTGAGAGGTATAAAGAGCTAATAAAATTAAAAGAACTTGATACGATGAAAAAAACTGCTTTTTTAATAAATACGTCAAGAGGATCTATTATTAATGAAGATGATTTAATTATAGCTTTATCAACCAATGTAATAGCTGGCGCAGGTCTTGATGTTTATGAAAAAGAACCTTTACCAGAAGGTAATAAATTAAGATTTTTACCAAATGCTTTATTATTACCTCATATTGGATATGTTACGGCTGAAAATTATACTACTTTCTATACTCAAATGATTGAAAACTTAGAAGCTTGTGTAAATGAAAAACCAATGAGAGTTATTGATAATAAATGATAAAGAAAATAAATAAAGACTTAACCGCTGAACAAAAATTAGTTTTATTTGAAGATGGAACAGAAGCTCCTGGCACTAGTGAATTAAATTATGAAAAGCGAGAAGGTAGTTATCATTGCACTAACTGTGGTGAAAAATTATTTGATTCAACTACAAAATATGAAAGTGGATCAGGTTGGCCTTCTTTTTATCAATCTTTACCTGGCGCATTTGAGACTAAAACAGATACATTATTAGGTTACGAGCGAGTAGAATATCATTGTAAAAAATGTGGTGGACATCATGGTCATATTTTTGAAGATGGACCAAACCCCACAGGAAAAAGATTTTGTAATAATGGGGTTTGTTTAACTTTTAAACCAAAAAATTAATGTCTAAAAATAAACCAAACGAAGTAGTTTATCATGTGTTATCGCATCACATCCATCATTACAAACAAGCAAAAAAATATTTAAAATATTTAAACAAGAAAAAAATTTATTAAAAGAGGTGTTATAATAGGTGGTAAACATATCAATGAATACATGCCTCAGTTTATGAACTTCTTTAAGGAAAATTTACTTTAATAAATCTAGTAATTTATTTTCTTTTTCAAGAGCTCTAGCTTCATCAAAACCACCAATGTGCTGATCATCAAAGAAAATTTGAGGAATAGTTCTTTTTCCGTTAGCTTTAGCAATCATTTCATCCATTGCACCATCGACTGTAGCGATATTAATTTCTTTATATTCAACGTTGTTTCTAGTTAATAATCTTTTTGCTGCATCACAAAAATTGCAGAGTGGACCTGTATAAATTGTAACTAATTTCATAAATTATAAATAATCATTCTTTTTAATTTTACTAGTTATTTCTTTTCTTGAGTATTCAAATTTTTTTCTATGCTTAATGCTTTTTTGATTTACTCTTTTTCTCCATAATCTGAATGATGTTGGTTTTAAAGATCTTCGCATAATCTTGATAACTTCAGATTCTGTTTTTCCAGTTTTTTCTCTAATTTCTTCAAAAGTGATCCGGTCAGCCCAAGCTGCCCAAATGATCCAATCTGGATCATCAATATGTGGTTCTGGATTTTTAACCCTAGTTATGGGGGTGTGACCTTTTTTTTTCATAAATCCTTTATATTTGAAAAAAATCGTTAATGCATTTTATTTAAGAGCATGATATTATGTAATCTAGATAGTCCATTTTAGCCATCTTTAGCTCCCGGTTTTTTTGGACTATCCTAAAAAAATCCTTAAATGCTTCCTTTAAACTACCTTCTTTTTTTACAGATAATTTTGTTCTTATTTATTACACCGGGAACACCAAGAATTGTTATTATTTCATATTCTATGAAATATGGAGTTAGAAAATGCATATCGACTGCATTAGGAGATATTACTGCGAATATTATTCAAGCGACATTAGTAATTTTTGTTCTTGGATCTTTTTTTTTAGATAATCCAAGTTTTTTAAATATTTTTAAGTGGCTAGGAATAGCTTATTTGCTTTATCTTGCTTATGATATTTATAATTCAAGACCAAATGATGTAAATTTAGACAATGTTTCTTCAAAAAGTTTTTTTTCTTTTTTTAAAGATGGTTTTTTAGTAGCAGGCACAAGTCCAAAAGCATGGATGTTTTTTCCATTGATATTTCCACAGTTTATCGACTTTAATTCAAATTATGTTGTTCAATTTTTTATTTTGATTACAACATATGTCATCTTAGACTTTATTTCTTTGATAAGTTATGCCATCCTTGCAAGAAAATTAATTGTTTGGATAAAAGCCAATCCAAAAGTTATAAATACAATTTCAGCGTGCGTAATTATAATAATTGCAATAATAATATCTTTAATTCAAAAGTATTAAGTTGCACTCTTTAACTGCATACTTGTTTATTATTTAGTTTGAGGAAAATATTTAAAGTATGAAAAAAATATTTTTTATAGTTATCACAACTGCTTTATTTATCTCAAGTTTATTTGTAGCTGATAAAAAGTCAGGTAGATTTTTTGAAGAATAACGAGATATAAATGATGACTAATAAATTCATTTTAATTATTTATTAGCAGCAAATAATAAAGACCCTGTATGGGGTGTTAGTGGTAAGACGGAAGAAATTTTACTCGAATTAAATGAAGTTTTGGCCAGAGAAACCAAAAAAAGATCTAAAGAAGAAGCTAAAAAATATAAATTTGATTACAGAAAAGATGGCAAACTAGATATTACCTTCATAAGATTAAGATTAAGCGTAAAACGTAAAGATTTATCTAACTATGTAAATACTAATAAAGCTACACATTTATGGTCAAATAAATTTAATAATCCAAAAAAAACATGATATAATTTTACAGATTTTAGCAGTGTAGATAGTAGCGAAAATGTATATTGAAAGCAGAATTTAAGCAGAGCAAGAATAAGATAATCTTTAAATTAGTTCTTAGCTCAATTAAGAATCGGGAAATTTTTGTTTTTTTATAATCTTAATTTATTGCTTAATTAACGCAAAATCTAAGGTTGTAATTGTGAAATAAGTAAAAAAGACTAATTAACCCCGATTTATATAGGTTTTTATAGTTGTAAAAATACAACAATTATAAATAAAGTTATTTTTAAGGATAATTAATATGCAAAAATTTTATAATAAACTATAAGATCATTACATTAATATTAATAATAAAATAAAGGGCATAAAATGAAAAAATTAACACTCGCATTTTTACTTTTGCTAGCTTCATTTTCAATGGTTTCTGCAGAAATTGGTTTGAAATTGGGTCTGTCAGCACAAGTAGGTGAAATGGAAACAAGTGGTTTTGAGACTGAAGGAGACGAAACTTCAGCAACTAGAAAAGAACAGGGATTTGTTGGATTAGGTTCTTACTTTATCGAACAAAATCTTGGATTTTTACCAGGACCATTATCAAGAATAAATCTAGGTTACTCACATGTACCTCATGATCTAAAAACAGGAACTTCTAGTAGACATGTTCTTGACTTAGGTGCAGCAGCTGGAGTTTCAACTAGACCTCCTGCAGATAACTCAGTTTCTGCAGAAATAAGTAATTATGACACTGCTTATGTTTCAATTAATATTTTTCCATGGTTATACGTTAAATTTGGTTCAATTGACTTTGACGTAAAAACTACTGAAGATCTAGATACTGGTTCAGTATATCCAAACACATCATTATCAGGAACGGTGCAAGGTGTAGGCCTTCATCATCAAAATGATAGCGGTTTCTTTGGTAGAGTTGAATGGTTAGATACAGATATAGGTGGAACAACTTTAACATCTTCTACTAACGCTGATAACAGTGTTACTCTGAAGAACACAAGTGGTTCTACAGTTCAACTTTCATTTGGAAAAGCATTCTAATTAAAAGTAAAAAAATAAAATTTAAACCCCCTTTTTAGGGGGTTTTTTTTTGCCAAAAATTTCTTGCTTTACTGATATAGTAAAAGATATGAAATTAGGTTTTATTGGAACAGGTAAAATTACGTCTGCAGTGATCACTGGCATCTGTACTTCTAATATACCTTACAAACAAATTGTTATATCACAAAGAAATAAATCTATATCTCAGAGTTTGAAAAAAAAGTTTAAAAAAATAACTATTAGTAAAGAAAACCAGGAAATAGTTAGCATATGTGATTGGATCTTTTTATCTGTAACACCAACTGTGGGTAAAAAAATTATCAAAAATTTAAAGTTTAGATCAAGTCAAACTATAATAAGTTTCATATCAACAATTACTTTAGCTCAACTTAAAAGAGCAGTTAAGGTTAAAGCAAAAATAATAAGAGCAATACCATTGCCTCCAATTTCACTAAAAAAAGGGCCAGTGCCTATCTGCCCACCAAATAAAAAAGTGAAAAATTTCTTTAATAAAATCGGTACAACAGTTGAAATTAAAAACGAAAAATCTTCAATTAATTTTTGGGCAACTTCAGGAATGATGGCTCCATTTTATGAATTATTAAAAGTAATGACTGACTGGTTAGTAAAAAGAGGTGTTAAAAGAAATAATGCGCAAAAATATATAACATCCCTATTTTTAGCATTGTCAGAAGACGCCGTTGTAAATTCTAAAAAAGATTTAAAATATTTAGTAAAAGAATCTCAAACCTCCAAAGGATTAAATGAACAGGGAGTTAAAGAGCTCACTAAAGCTGGTTTTTATAAATCCTTAGAGAAGACTCTCAACAGTATACATAAAAGACTTAATAAATAAAATTTTATGAATCAAGAACAGAATATTTTACAAATTGAAAACCTATCCAAATATTTTGGAGGTTTGGCAGCAGTCTCAGATTGTTCTTTAAAAATTAAAAAAGGATCGATTACAGGAATTATAGGGCCAAATGGATCGGGTAAAACTACTTTATTTAATTTAATTACAGGAAATCTAAAAGCTTCAAGTGGCAAAGTTTTATTTTATGATGAAGATGTAACAGATGTTCCTTCATATGAATTATTTTCAAAAGGAATATTAAGAACTTTTCAAATTGCTCATGAGTTTACAAATCTATCAGTGCTTGAAAATTTAATGATGGTACCGGCCAACCAGTCTGGTGAAAAATTAATGACAGCATTACTCAAGCCAACTCTTGTTAAAACAGAGGAGTTAGTAATAAAACAAAAAGCACAAGATGTTATTGATTTTTTAAATTTAAAACATTTATCCAATGAATTAGCGGGAAATTTATCTGGCGGACAAAAAAAATTATTAGAACTTGGAAGAACAATGATGGTTGATGCAAAATTAGTTTTACTTGATGAAGTTGGAGCTGGAGTAAACAGAACTTTGTTAAAAGATCTTGGAAGTGCAATTTTAAAATTGAATAAAGAAGAGGGCTACACATTTTGTATGATTGAACATGACATGGAATTTATAAGTAGATTATGTGATCCAGTTATTGTTATGGCAGAAGGATCTGTTTTATTTGAAGGAACAGCTGAAGAAGCAAAAAAAGATGAAAAAGTTATTGAAAGTTATTTAGGCAGAGGCTCAAAATTACAGGAAGAAAATTAATGGCTTTTTTTGAAGGTATAAATATGACTGGTGGGTATGGTAATGGTCCTGACATTATTAATTCTTGTTCAGTTGACGTTAACAGGGGTGAGATAGTCTCAATACTTGGACCTAATGGTGCTGGAAAATCAACAGCTATGAAAGCTATGCTTGGACTTTTAAATTTAAAATCAGGTGCTGTTGTTATAGATGGAAAAGATATTTCAAAACTTTCACCACAAGAAAGAGTTAAAATTGGAATTTCATTTGTACCCCAAACAAAAAATGTTTTTGCTGGAATGACAGTTGAAGAAAATTTAGAAATGGGTGCTTATTTAAGAGATGATAACTTTCAAAGTGTTATAGAAGAAATTTACGAACTATTTCCAATATTAAGAGAAAAAAGAAATCAGCTAGTAGGTGAATTATCTGGAGGTCAACGACAACAAGTTGCTCTTGGAAGAGCCCTGATGATAAAACCAAGTGTCTTAATGTTAGACGAACCTACTGCAGGAGTTTCTCCAATAGTAATGGATGAATTATTTGACCATATCATTAAAGTAAAAAGAACAAACGTTGCAATATTAATGGTTGAGCAGAATGCAAAACAAGCATTAAATATTTCTGATAGAGGATATGTATTAGTTACTGGAGAAAATAAGTACGCAGGAACTGGTAAAGAATTATTAAATGATCCAAGAGTGAGAAGCTCATTTTTAGGAGGATAGTATGGATTTTTTAAATGCCATTATATTATTATTAAATTATATTTTTGTACCAGCCCTGACTTATGGTTCGCAGTTAGCACTTGGTGCAATATTTGTTACTTTAATTTACGGAATATTAAGATTTGCTAATTTTGCAACTGGAGACATGATGGCATTCGGAACAATGGTGACTATTTTAATTACTTGGTATTTTCAATCAATGGATATTTCTTTTGGAGTTTTACCAACAGCACTCCTTGCAATACCTTTTGCGATAATTTTTATGATTGGCTACATGCTTTTTGTAGATAAGTTTATATTTAGATACTACAGAGTTAATAAGAGCCCTCCAGTTCAACTTGCGATGGTTAGTATCGGTGTAATGTTTGTAACTCAAGCAGTAGTTAGAATAATAATTGGTCCTTCAGACAGGAGATTTTTTGATGGAGAAAAATTTATTATTAAAGCAGGTGAATTTAAAGAAATGACCGGTCTTAATGAAGGTTTAGCAATTAAATCTAGTCAGGTAATTACTGTATTTGTAACACTTGTATTAGTTTCAATTTTATTTTGGTTTTTAAACAAAACTAAAACAGGAAAAAGTATGCGTGCTTATTCAGACAATGAAGATTTAGCTTTATTGTCTGGAATTGACCCAAAAAGAGTAGTTATGATTACGTGGATTATTGCAGGTATTTTAGCAACAATAGGAGGAGCGCTATATGGTTTAGATAAAAGCTTTAAACCATTTACGTATTTTAATAATATGCTACCAATTTTTGCTGCAGCAATTGTTGGTGGAATAGGAAATCCTTTCGGAGCATTTTTAGGTGGTTACGTTATAGCTTTTTCAGAGATATTTTTAACTTATGCATATAAAAAATTTTTTATGTATGTTTTACCAGAAAGTATGGAGCCAGAAACATTAGTACAATTATTATCAACTGATTATAAATTTGCTGTATCATTTTCTATACTGGTGATTGTTTTGCTCTACAGACCAAATGGCATATTTAAAGGGAAAGTACTGTGAGAAAGAATCTGAATATTATTTTAGCCTACACAATAATGATGGGTTTAATTATTTTAGTTGGAATATTTCAGTCATGGAATGTTGCTCTTTCAATTTTTAATATGTGTTTAATTTCTGCTGTAATGACAATGGGGGCTAATGTACAATGGGGTTATGCAGGTCTGATTAATTTTGGCCTTATGGGTTATGCAGCTCTGGGAGGGCTAGCAGCAGTTTTAATATCAGTTGATCCTGTTGAAGAAGCATGGAGTGCTGGTGGATTTGATATTCTGATGTCCTTATGGCTAATAATTGTAATGATTTTTGGTATTCGCTTTATTTTAAAAAATTTTAAAAAATCAAAAATAAGAACATATGGAATTGCAGGAATTATAATTACTGGAATTGTAATCATAAGAATTACTTCTGAATCAGGTATAGAAGCGATTGAAGCAGTAAATCCAGCAACAACAGGATTTCTTGGGGGCTTAGGTCTACCAATAGTATTTTCATGGATAGTTGGAGCTTTCTTTGCAGCAGGATTAGCATTTATAGTAGGTAAGGTTGCCCTTGGTTTACGTGCAGACTACTTAGCAATAGCTACATTACTTATTTCTGAAATCGTTATAGCCATAATTAAACATGAGGATTGGTTAGCAAGAGGTGTCAAAAATGTAATTGGATTAGATCGACCAGTACCTTATGAGGTTAATCTTCAAACCACTGAATGGTTTATCAATTTAGTTGCAAAATTTAATGCAAGTAAATTAGATTTAATTTCTAATATTGCAGATAAACAGGCTGCACTTAATCAATTAGTTATTGAAGGGTCATCTGTTTTTGTTAAACTTTGTTACTCAGGTCTATTCTTAATTGTAGTAATAGCTTTATTAATAGTTACTCAAAAAGCGCTTTATTCACCATGGGGAAGAATGATGAGGGCAATTAGAGATAATGAAGAAGCAGCTAATGCAATGGGTAAAAATGTTGTCAAACAACACTTGTTAATATTTATTTTGGGCTCAGCAATAGTTGGAATAGCAGGGGCAATGCTTGTAACGCAAGATGGTTTATTTACACCAGGTAGTTATAGGCCTATGAGGTATACATTTTTGATTTGGGTAATGGTAATTGTTGGAGGAAGTGGAAATAATTTTGGAGCTATTTTAGGTGGATTTGCTGTATGGTTCCTATGGATTGAAGCTGCACCAATATCTCTATTCCTGATTAACATTTTTACAGTGGGTCTTCCAGAGACTCATGAATTAAAAGTACATTTAATAGAGAGCGTACCTTATTTTAGATATTTATTGATGGGAATGGGACTATTATTGATTATGAGGTATCGCCCAAAAGGTATACTTCCAGAGAAAATAGAAATAAAATAGAATTATTATGAAATATATTATACTTGGTGCTGCAGTAGCATGGGCTATGTACATTGGTGATAAATATTTTTTTTAATGAATAAAAATTTATGGTTGTTGATTTTAAGTCAGATCTTTGCTTTTACAGCAGCTCCGGTAACAGTTTTTTTAAGTGGAATAATTGGCTCTCAGTTTAGTCCTGTAAAATCTTTAGCAACATTGCCAATGGCATTATCTATTTTAGGCATAGCAATTTTTGCAATATTTGCTGCAAAGGTTATGAGTATAATTGGTCGTAGAGCAGGTTTTATTTTAGCATCAATTGGAAGCTCACTATCATCTCTACTTGCTGCCTATTCAATAATTAGTGAAAGTTTTATTTTATTTAATTTTGCATGTTTTTTGCTTGGAGCTGGTGTTGCTTTTAGCCATCAGTACCGTTTTGCAGCAGTTGAAACTGTTAAAAAAGATATGGCGCCAAAGGCAATATCAATAATATTACTAGCAGGAATAGGTTCAGCTTTTATAGGACCAAATGCAGCCAATTTTTCAAAAGAAATTATTTCTGGACACTTATATGCAGGATCATACATCGTGCTTGCTGCTTTAACACTTACATCAACAATCTTTTTATTATTTTATAAAGATGGGCACAAAACAAGCAATGTTAATAAAGAAGCATCACGTAGTTATTTAGAGTTAATTTCTCAACCAAGATTTTTACAAGCATTAATTGCTTCAGCATTTGCTTATGCAGTAATGACATTTTTAATGACAGCCACACCAATAAGTATGCATGTCATGGAAAAAATAAGTTTAACTAAAACAGGGCTAGTAATTCAACTTCATATTGCAGCTATGTTTTTACCATCACTAGTTACTGGTAATTTAATAAGAAGATTTGGACATAGTAAAATAATGTATGCTGGTGTTTTTTTATTTTTGATAACAGTTTTAACTAGTTTCTTTGATCAAAATTTTACAAATTATTTAATTGCATTAATTTTTTTAGGATTTGGTTGGAATTTTTTATTTATATCTGGAACAAGCTTGTTAGTTTTGTCATATAGAGAAAATGAAAAATTTAAAGCACAAGGTTTTAATGATTTAATAGTTTATTCAGTTCAAGCAACTGCAAGTTTATCTGCAGGAGTTTTTTTAACTTTAACAAGCTGGAAAACAATGAATTTAGTTTGTGTAATATTTTTAGTTTTAATTATTCTGTCAACTTTAAGAGCAGATTTTAAAGAAAAAAAATAAGATGGATTTTTTATTTTATTTTGAGCTTAGTTATATAGAATTTTATTTTATAATATTTACAGTATTTCTTGCATCGATAATAAGAGGATTTAATGGTTTTGGCTTTTCAGCCACATGCATTTCTGGTTTTTCTTTTATATTACCTGCTATTGAAATAGTTCCAATTATTTTAATTCTTGAAGTTATGATTAGCATTTTTATGGCCCCTTATATTTGGAACAAAATTGATTGGAAATTTGTTTTTCAAATATTAGTTGGAATAGTTATTGGTTCACCAATTGGTCTTTATTTACTTAAATTTTTACCCCCTGAAACTACACATCTGTCTGTATGTTCAATAATAATATTTTTTTCTATTTTGTTGATGAAGGGATATTCTAATAAAAAAATTAATAATTTTAATGGTAAGATTTTTACAGGAATAATTTCTGGTACATTGAATGGCCTCACAACATTAGGTGGTATGCCTGTTGCCCTTTTTTTATTAACCACAAGTATTCAACCTGCTATTATTAGAGGATCATTAGCTGCTTTGTTTTTTTTAACTGATATTTACGCCTTTTTATTAAGTTTTTTTGCTGGAATTGTTGATATGACAACAATTTATAGAGCCGTTCCACTAATGATCATTCTTCCAGTTGGAGTTTATATAGGAAATAAATTTTTTATTAAAAGTAAAGAACAAACTTATAGAAAAATTGTTTTTTATTTCTTAATTTTTATTTCAGTATTTGGAATTTTTAGAATTATTAATGATATTCAAATATAAAAAAAAACCCCAGCAATTTACACCGCTGGGGTTTTAAAATTTGGATATTAACTATCTTTGTTTTTTAGTTTTAAATTTTCCACTTTTTACTTCTTTCTCTAAGAAAGAACCAACGTGTTCACCAACATCAGTAAATGTTACTCCAGTTGCACCTTCGTAGTCAACTTTTTTACCTTTAGCTAATAAATCTAAACCTTTTTTTAATTGACCTGGGTAAATTTTAGTTCCAGGGCCATTAGCAACTGCCATTACATTTTTTGCAATAGAAGCTCTATCAGCTGATCCACCTGCTTGCATCGCAAGAACGATTAAAGCTGCTGCATCATAAGATTCTCCTGTGTATGGTCCTGATGAATCTATACCAGCTGCTTTAGCAACTGTTTCAAATACACCCGCACCTTTACCCGTAGAACCAGGCAATGAACCAAAAGATTTATTTAAACTTTTCCCAAATGTATCAGTTAGTGAGTCACCAATCATACCGTCAGATAAAATAAATTTATCAAATGCACCAGAGTCTAAAGAACCTTGAATAATTCCTTTTCCACCTTGGTCTAAGTAACCAATTACTGCTACTGCATCACCGCCAGCTGAAGCTAAAGTCGCAACTTCAGAAGAGTAGTCAGCTTTTCCATCTTCATGGGCTGCTACAGCAGTTACTTTAATACCATGAGCTTTTACGGCAGCTGCGTATACATCAGCTAAACCTTTTCCATAGTCATTATTAGTGTAAGTAATTGCAACACTTTTGATTTTTCTGTCTTTAGTAATATCAGCTAAGATTTGACCACCTCTAGCATCAGAAGGAGCTGTTCTAAAAAAGAACCCTTTGTCATCTAGTGTAGTTAATCCTGGAGAAGTTGCAGAAGGTGAAATCATTACCACACCATTAGGTACAGCTACATTTGATGCAATAGCACCTGTTACACCTGAACAGTCAGCACCCATAATAGCTGCAACACCTTGTGCAATAACACCTTCAGCTGCTGCTGTTGCGGCTGCTGAGTCAACACAAGTTGAGTCTGCTCTTACTACTGAAATAGTTTCTCCACCTAAAAGTGAACCTGAATCAGAAGCTTCTTTAAATGCAAGCTCTGCAGATGCA
>Ga0209335_10001130_pt1 | contig 31442 bp, 20 predicted proteins | sample COG_09_FD_184753 | JGI IMG/M metagenome (GOLD analysis project Ga0209335, IMG submission 184753) | Pelagic Microbial community sample from North Sea - COGITO 998_met_09 (SPAdes) (version 2) | ecosystem: Environmental > Aquatic > Marine > Neritic zone/Coastal water | place: Helgoland, sampling...
GCCTGACCTACAGTGACGCGATCACGGCCTACACGGCAGCGGGATGCTACACGATCACCCGTACCTGGATGGCTACGGCTGTTGACTCCTGTGACAACATGAGCACTTCCAGCTGTAACCAGACGATTCAGGTGATAGACACCATCAGTCCTACCCTGACAGTAACCGGTTCGGATTCTGTGACGGTTTACTTGGATGAGATGTGTGAAGTTGACCTTTCAGTGGATTCCGTTGGAGGAGTGACTTGGGATGCAGATGACAACTGCACACTCGATACCGTCATCGTATCCAATCCTGTAGATGGAGAGATCACCAAGATTTGCCCCTGTACTTCGGACACATTGGAGTGTGAAGAGCCTGATTTCCGCACCCAGACGATGGGAGGTTGGGGAACGAACTGCAACGGAAATAACCCTGGATGCTACCGCGATGCCAACTTTGATGCTGCATTCCCGAGCGGTGTTACCATTGGATGCGCAGGTGGCAATACGCACACCTTCACCACTTCCAATGCCGTTGCGGTGTACTTGCCCTGTGGTGGTACCCCCGGTGTGTTGGCCAATTCAGGTGTGAATGGAACGTGCGAAGGAAATACGTTGTCAGGTCAATTGCTCGCGGCCAAGTTGTCGCTTGGATTTGATGCTTACGATCCCGACTTCAGTGGAGCGGACGTCGGCATTGACCAGTTGTACAGCACGAACCCAGGTCCTTGCTTCGGCATGACCATCGTGGAGATCGTGGCACTGGCCGATTCTGTAATCGGTGATTGTAAATCTGGTAATGCATCGGGCCTCAACAATCTCTTGACAGACTTCAACGAAACCTACGTCGGTGGCTTAATCAGCAACGACGGATGGGCCATTGAAGGATGCGAGGATGGATACTACATCGTAACCGATTGCGACACCTTGGAGCAGGGTAGCTACATGTTCGAGCGCGAGTTGACAGTTACCGCTACGGATTCGTGTGGAAATCACAGCTCAGTGACCCATACCCAGATCATCACGGTTCTGGACACCCTCGGGCCTCAGTTCACTGAGACCTGCGGTCTGACGAATGGAGGTTCTGCTTCCGTCTGTTGCGAGGATTGGAACGGAGATGTCGATTGGCAGTCTTCCGTAACGTGTAATGAGATCAGCGCCGTTGACAATTGCGACACGGAAGTGTACATCACCTACACGGATGACTTCGATGGCGACTTCGCCCCGAATCCTTACGTGACTTCATACTGCCACGCATACGAGCCTGAGGAGTTCGAGGATGACGAGACCTGCACGGGTCATGATCCCCATGCCCTCCGGATGTTCAACGTCCCAGGCATTGGAACTGAGATGTACGAGTCGACCGCCTTCCCAGGTGTCGTCGAAAACAACTCAGACGGCACATGGAGCCTCACGCAGGAGGTGTTCTCCATGGATGGATCGGGCGGAGGCTGGATCATCCAGGTGACCTATGGCGTTGCCATGGATTGGGACGAGTGGACTGAACAGGACGGATTCCACACGTTCAAGTTGGATTGCGGCGAACTCGATGACAACCACGATAACTGGGACTACCGCATCTTGGAAAGCGGAAGCATGATTGGAACGGGAGCTTACCATGGTGACACCCTCGAGGTGTACCACGCTCCCTCCAACGAGTTGTTCGGTTTCCAGATTGGACTCGGCGCAAGCGGTCAGAACAACAACTACGGCTACGGTGCTTGGTTGTACTACTCCGGTACGATCAATGGAACCAACGTCAACGGTACCGGAGACATCTTCGGTGATCTCGACTGCTGCTTGCCATGGAGCGTTACGCGCACCTGGACGGCACTGGATGACTGCGAGAACGGTACCACCTTCAGCTACATGGTCAACGTCAACGGTGCCAACGAGACGGATTGCCCCGACACCCCAGGTGGCGATGTCAACCTCGGTGGCTCCTCTGCGGATGATCACGGTCCGGTTGTCATCGGTGGCGCAGGTGACCTCACGACGGGTAAGACTCCGATTCGCGTGACGAACCTCCAGCCCAACCCGACCAACGATTGGAGCATGCTCGGATTCACCGTGACCGAGAACATGCGCCTCCGGGTCGACATGTACTCCATGGACGGTGCACTGATTGCCGAGTTGTATGACGGCCTTGCCGCGCCAAACGTGAACCACACGCTGGACATTCCAGCGCAGGATCTCGACGCCGGTATGTACCAAATCAGGCTCTCGAGCTCAGATTACCTCGTGGTGAAGAAGCTGCTCGTTTCGCAGTAATCTCCACTTAGATTCTACAGAGAAAGGCCACCTTCGGGTGGCCTTTTTTTTTTGGCCAATTTCTCATGATACCCAATTCTAGATTGGTTTTGCATCGCCCAAGAAGAGGGCGGCTATTCAGTTGCGGATTCCCGCCAATTGATTGAGGCCGATTGGAGCTGGCCATAAAGGGGTCCTTGCAGGACAAGGGAACACCTCGGAGTGGCCGCGCTGAAGGGAGGGGTGGTTGTTTTGTGCTTCAAACCTATGATAAGCGCAGGGGAGGGGCATCCTTCCGAGAAAATAACAGCGCAAGCACTGTGCATTTTGCTTTTACCGGCATGACATGATTGGATACAAAGAAGGATGACCACGGTGCACAAGACGGCATACATCTCAGCCGTTCAATTCCTTGAAGCACTTGCCAATGCCTTGCCTGTTCAGCAATTGGTGCCAAACAAGCTCAGCACAGTCAGGATGTCGTTGACCCCAACGATGCCATCGCCGTCGACATCGGAGTTACAGCCTTCGGGGAAGTCGGCATCGGAGCACCCAAATTGCGAGAGGGCGAGCAGCACGTCGTTGGCAGTCACCAGGCCGCTTTGGTCCAAGTCTGCGGGGCAAGGCACAGGTGCAGGTGCCAGGGCTGCGGTAAACAGGTGGTTGGTGACGACGGTGGTCGGTGAGGTGGTGATCCGCAGGTGGGCAGTACCGGGATCCAAGGTGACACCGTCAGCAGCCAGAGCATTGCCCAAAAAATTGCCCTGGGCGTCGAGCCAACTGGCCTCGAGCAGTCCCGATCCAAACCACAGGGTGTCCAGCGTGGCGATGCTCTCCTCGGTCACGGCGATGGCGTATACGTCGCGGTCCTCGGAGGGGAAGGCCGCATCGACCCCTTGTGGAGAGGTGAAACCCATAATGGTCTGTCCCGGGGTAATCGGGTAAGCTGTGGCGATATCATCCGGCTCATCCATGCCCTGCAGGGTCAGCCCCAGTTCGTCATTCATGGACGTGTGAAAGACGCCGCTGACGAAAAAGCGCTCGCGGTGGGTGGGATTGTACATCGACACCATCGCATCAGAACTGAAGGAAGAGACGATGCCATCGTCGTAGGAGGTGATGAAGGCAAACTCGAGGTCGTCTGAAAGGGGCTTCTGGTTGAGGCCAATGATGTTGTCTCCTTCATCACCGTCGCAATTGACGTCCACATTCCAGAAATTTTGGAACAGGAAGTCCCACAATACCCAGTTGTCTTCCAGGCCACCAAAGAGGTACACCCCGGGGTCTCCGGAGTAGAAATAGCTGGTGCGCAAATCCCGCACGGCGTCGGAGCGCTGCTCGATGTCGAAGCCAAACAGGTCCCCGAGGTCTTCCAGCCAGCCTACCGTGAAGTTGCTGCCGTTGTGGGGTGTGCCTGAGGTGACGAGCTTGGCCACGTGGTGGTGGGCATTGCCTTGCGCGTCGACGGGCCAATACTCCGGATTCTGCAAGTATTCGCGGGCCGCGAGGCCGCCCATGCTGTGGCCTACAAGGACAATCTCAGGGGCGCCTGTAGCGTCGAGGATCTCGGCAATGGCGTCGGCTACGGCCAGGCCTTGCTTGGCCGCTGCCGCTTGCCCGCTAAAGATGCCATCCGAATTCGAGGAGGAGTTGGACCAACAGGTGCCGCCGGAGTTGCATTCGAAATTGATCCGAAAGAAATCCGCATGCGCAGTCGGCAGGGCCGTAAAGGGCAAGACCTCGTCCAATGTCGAAGAGCCGGATGAGCCATCGCCATTGAGACAGTACTTGAGTTCGGCTCCTTCCGTCAGTCCGGCACTGTTGCTGAGCAAGCTGGCCATTTCGCCCCAACTGCTCGCATCTCCGCTCATGCCGTGCAGAAACAGCACGGGCAACGGGAGGCGGGCGTCGTAGACATCAACCTGGGCATCCAACGGCGGGGCACCCAAGGCAAGCAAGCCGGCGCCGAGCAGGACCTTCGTATTGAAGAAGTGTTTGGGCATCAAGTCAATATAGCGGAATCAACCGAAAATGAGCCTCCGTCTGCGAATCCGAAGGTGTACTTTCGAACATGGATTTCGTCAAACTCGACGCTGCGGGCAACGACTTCATCGCCTTGGATTGGCGGGGCCAAGGCGCCCAGGAGCGGCCTGTCAGTGACACGGTAGCGGGTTGGTGCAACCGCAGGCACGGCATCGGCGCCGACGGTGTGTTGCTGCTGACCGCAGGGCGCGAAGGAGCAGATTTCGGATTGACGTTCTTGAACCCCGATGGCTCGGAGGCCTTTTGCGGCAATGGAGCCCGGGCGGCCTTCACCTGGTGGCGCAGCCTCATGGATGGCGAGGTCAACGCGGCGCGCTTCTGGGCGACCGATGGGCTGCACGAGGGGCATTGGGTAGAAAACGAACCCTGCGTGGACCTCCACCTCAAGGAACCGCCTCAGGACACACCCCATGGTGCCTTTGTGCACTCGGGGACCCAACACCTCGTCCTGGGCATGGCTCCTGAAGATCTGCCTGACCTTGACTTGGTGACACTCGCCGATCCGCTGCGGCACCATGCCGACTTCGCACCAGAGGGGGTCAATGTCAACGTCGTGGCCAATGCACCCGATGCGGCTGGCCGCCACGCCATCAGGACCTTCGAAAAAGGGGTGGAAGGCGAAACCCTCAGTTGCGGCAGTGGCACCGTGGCCGCGGCGGCTGTATTGCGCTGGGCCTCTGGGGGAAAAGCGTTCAAGTTTAGCGCGCCAGGGGGGCACTTGGGTGTGGTCTTGGAGGGCGAAAAGCGCGCTTGGTTGTCGGGACCTGTGGAGATGCCGTTCTCCGGCACCATCTTGCCGTCGTGAAGGGAAGAATCCTCCTCTTGTTGTGCTTGGCCACCACCTATGGCGTGGTGGGGCAAGCGGTGCCTTTTCCACCCGATCCGGATGCCCCGTTGCGGGAATTCACCGATGCGGCAAAGGCCAGTGTGTTGACCTGCAGTCCAGGCACGGAACTCTACAGTGCATTTGGCCACACCGCCTTCCGCATCACAGACCTCGCAGCGGATCCGCCCTTGGACCGCGTCTACAACTTTGGGACCTTTCAATTCAGCGATGGATTCTACCTGCGCTTCATCCAGGGAGAGCTGATTTACTCGTTGAGCACGGCCACATTCGGCGGCTTCCTCGAGGAGTACATCCGCAGCGGAAGGGGCGTAGAGGAGCAAGAACTCGCCCTCAGTTCCGAGGACATTGCCCGGCTCGATGCCTACCTCCTGGCCAACGCCCACCCCGACCACCGCGACTACCGCTACCTCTTTCTCTACGACAACTGTGCCACGCGGGTCATCACCGTGCTTGAGGCAGTCTATGGGTCGCGGTTGACGGTGGATTGCGTGGACCGGAAGGACAGCACATTCCGCGATCTGCTGCGGGCAAAATTGGGCGGGATTCCCCTGACAAGGTTCGGCATTGATCTGGTTTTGGGTTTGCCGGTTGACCAGCCTTTGGGCAAGTGCGGAGATACATTCCTTCCGGACCACCTCGCCGTCGCGTTGGAGGAGGTGGTCATGGACGCGCAAACCATGCAAGAGCGGCCACTGGTCCTCACGCGACGCGAACTCCTGCCGAGCATGCTGCCAGTGGCTCCTGACCGCCCAGGTTGGCCAGGTTCAATGGGGTGGGGCGTCTTGTTGTTGTGTGCATTGGAGGCCCTGCTGGGCAAACGGTGGCTGAGACGGGCATTGCCCGTTCTGACCGGCCTGACCGGAGCCCTCCTGGCTTTTTTATGGTTGTGTACGGACCATGCCGACACCCGGCTCAACCTCAATGTGCTTTGGGCCTTCCCCTTGCAGTTGATCGGTCCCGGTTTGACAGACAAAGCCCCCCGGTGGAAGCGCCGTTTGGGTCGGATCATGGGACTGGCTGCGGGGGGCACGGCCTTGCTCAGTTTGGCGCCGCAGGGTTTGAGCATACAGGCTTTTCACCCCGCGGTGTTTCCGCTCGGTATGGCGGTGTTTCTTTGTTTTGAGCCGTGGAAAAAACCGGCTCCATGAACGGCATTCAGCGGATATTCTGGTTGGTTTCGTTCGCTGTCGTGGGCTTGGTGGGATGCCGGGTTGAGCCCATCACTTGGCGGGTGCCCTTGGAGGATGTGATTTTGCTCGGCGATACGCTCGCTTGGGCCGACCTGGTTCCGGACACGCTTTGGACCGAAGGCGATGTGGGATTGACTTTGATGGCGTCGACTGAATTGGACCTGTTTGATGCCGATGACCTGCTCCCTGAATTGGATACGATGTGGTCGGAGTCGTTCACGCTGCCCTTTATCGGAGGGCCCATCCCCATTGCACCGGGCACCGCCGTCTGGCAGGAAGAGGAGGACATTGTTTTGACGGCCCCCAACTTGGGGTTGAGGAGGGTGCGTTTGGGTGCAGGCCTATTGAGGGTAGCTGTGGCCAGCACGGTTGATGGTCCTTTGGTGCTCCGCTATCGCCTCACGGGCGCCACATTTCCCCCAAGCAACAATGGGGGATCAAATGAAGTGATCCTTTCCGTGGAGGGCGATACGGCAGAAGCTTGGTTGGATTTGACTGGTGTCGTCTTGGACTTGGATGGCCCCGATAATTTGGAGTTTAACCGCCTCAAAACCGAATGGGATGTGGCCACACCGTTGGATGCCGAGCAGGAGATCGGGGTATTTGGCAGCGATGTCCTGTCACTGGAAGTCGCGCTGTCTGACATTGAAGTGGCGCAGGTAGAGGGGCGATTTGACCCCCAGGTCATTGCATTTTCGGATACGGTTCTGTTGGATGCCATGGAGCCATTGCAGGAACTGGAAGTGGGGTGGACGTCATTGGAATTGGCCCTCGAGGTGCGCAACACCACAGGATTGGATTTCAATGTGGCCTTGACCGAGGTGAACCGTCTCGACAGTGTGGACGGCGAAATGACCGCCAGCGCATTGGTGGACGCCTCCCTCGGCACAGGCGTGCTCGTCCCCAGGGCGACGCTGGCCGGCAGCACAGCCATGGACGATTGGACCATCAGTCCTGCCTTGGCCCAAATTGAATGGGGGTCAAGTGGAAGCAACCTGTCGTCCTTCCTGGGTTCTATTCCAGATGGGGTGACTGCCGCAGTGGAGCTCGAAGTCAATCCCATAGGCGACGTGTCGGGGGGATATGACCGGGTGGATTTGACCCAGTTGCCCCGTCTTGAGGCGACATTGACCGCACCCCTTGCGGTCTCGGGTGCACGGGCTGTGCTGCGCGATACTTTGGCATTGGTTCCTCCCGATGGCGTGGAATTCAGCGGGGAGCTCAATCTCACGGTTCAAAACACCCTGCCCGTGGGCGCTTTGTTGAAATTGAAACTGGTCGACCTGTCGGAAAACCAGGCTGCGCTGGCGGTCATCTTTGGCCCCGAGTGGTGGAAGTTTGCTGATGTGGAGATCGCTGCTGGCACAGGCGGAGCGGAGCCGACGCTTTCGGAAGCCACCTTTGAATTGATGCAGCCGCACTTCATGGCCCTGCGTCAGGGTGCCCGCATGGTGGCAGAAGTGGTATTGGAAACCGCTGAGGGCGTGGCGCAATTCAATACGGATCAATGCGTTGTGATTCAGGGTCACCTCACTGGTGACGCCATCATATCTGTTGAATGAACCGTCCTATATCTGCACTTCTTGGTCTTTGGGCAATCTGCCCGCTCTTGTTGCAAGCGGCCCCCACCGATACCATTTCCGCTCCATCGATCATCGATTTCACCGTCTATTCTGAGCAGCAATGGGCGTCGACAGCAGCCAATAAGTTCATCTTGGCAGGCCTTGCTTTTGGCGGGGACATTTCAGGTCCTGTCAATCAGATGACCTTGTTGACCTCCAAACAGAGGATCGCGATGGGGGGAGGTTCATCGCGAATGGGCATCGCCCTGACCTTGCCTTCTCCAGACATCTTGCCCCTGCCGGAGCGGGGGCGGTGGCACACCACAGTGGCCTTGGAGCAACAGCAAATGGCGAATGCTGAGTGGAGTTTTGGCGCGGCCCGATTGATGTTTGGCCCCCATGGTTCAGCCGAACAGGAATCGGGTGGCTTCTTGGGCGGGACCCAATTCTCCGGTGTTTCGGCCACCAGTCTCAAAGTGGGTGGGGTGCGGACCCACCGCTCATCGGTGGGGAACCTCCCGGTGGATGTGACCATGCAATGGAGCGTCAACGTCGGTGAGATGCACCAATACCGATCCTTCTATGTCCGGGCGCGCAGCGAGTACACCTGGGATGATGAAGCGCTGGCAATGGACCTGGACGCTCAGCAAATCAAGCCCATTGGCGTGGGGACACTGTTGGGGCTGGACCTCGGGTTGTCGATAGAAGAGGCAGATGGGGGAGCGGGACGCAAAGACCGTTGGTCGGTGGCCATCCGGGATTGGGGGAGCGCCAAGTTCCGCGAAGGCGTCTACCAGCGGGTGGACACCGCATTTTTCACCCAAGGGTGGCCATTGATCACGGAGGGCACGCCAGATTTCAGCGACGTCATGCAGAGCGACACGCTGATGGGGTCTTTTAAGCGCAGAATGCCATCCACCCTTTGCTTTTCGTGGGAGCGTGAAGCACTGCGCAATCCCGGTGTTACGTGGGCGTTGAACGCACAGTCGGTCGCCTGGGCACCTCGTGGACAGGTGGAAGTGGTGCGCCGGAGCGGCAGGGGAGCGGTCCAAACCGCCGTGGGGCTGGGTTATGGCGGCTGGGGCGGAACCTTCATCCCGTTGAATTTCACCCTGCCCTCCGTGGCGGTGCGCCAGGGACAGCCTGGCGGTGCGCTGGTGGTTTCTACCCATTGGTTGGCGGTGCCGAGACAAGGTGGGCGCATGGCTTTGGGGCTGCGTTGGCATCAATCCTTCTGACCCTTCACGACCTTCGCACCATGGAACGCAACCTTCAGAGCTCCGGATGGACGGCAGGCCAACGGCTTCAAATCATCGCGGGGCCATGTGCCATCGAAGGGGAGGACATGGCCTTCCGCATTGCGGAGTCCCTCATGGAGACGTGCACGGCGCTGGACCTGCCGTTGATTTTTAAGGGCAGCTACCGCAAGGCCAACCGCTCCCGCATGGACAGTTTTACGGGCATCGGTGACGAAAAAGCCCTGGCCATTCTGTCAGCGGTTCGCGAGCGGATGGGCATCCCGGTCACCACCGACATCCACACCGCTGCCGAAGCCGACATGGCTGCCGCGCACGTGGACGTCCTGCAAATCCCCGCCTTCCTCTGTCGCCAGACAGACCTCCTGGTGGCTGCGGCAAAGACCGGCAAGGTGGTCAACGTCAAGAAGGGCCAATTCTTGAGTGCTGAAGCCATGGAGCACCCGGTGCGCAAGGTCCATGAGAGCGGCAACCCCAACGCTTGGATCACCGAGCGCGGCACCACATTCGGGTACCAGGACCTCGTGGTCGATTTCCGCGGATTGGCGGCGATGCGCGGATTCGCCCCCACCATCATGGACCTGACCCACAGCCTCCAGCAGCCCAATCAGGCCTCCGGTGTGACCGGTGGCCGCCCCGAGCTCATCGCCCACATGGCGCGCACTGCCGTGGCGGCGGGCGCCGATGGCGTGTTCATCGAGACCCATCCCGACCCACCCAACGCCAAAAGCGACGGGGCCAATATGCTCGCCTTGGACCGCTTCGCAGCACTCGCCCAACAGATGAAGACCATGCGGGCGGCCTATCTCGACGCCACCGCTTGACCACCACGATACGCCCGCTTCACGGCCTTTCCATGACCGCTATTCGCCTTCTCTTGACCCTGTTGCTGGCTTGCCCGGTTGCGCTGTGGGCCCAGGAGGGCGACTCTGTTGAGGTCAGGGTATTTGGCGCAGAGGGCGTGGACGAGGCCACCGCCCTGTGGGTCGACGCTATGGGCTGTGTCCTCGCTGGCGAAACCACTTCGGACATCACGATGGCACCCGGTCAAGCTGCTTGGACTTCGGGCGGTCCTGTGGGGCGCAAGGGGTTTCTGGCCGTGATGGATACGGCCCTTGATCACCAGTGGTCCTATGCCTTCGCCGGCGATGTGGAAGCGCCGGTCGGCGCCCCCTCCGCCGTATCTGTCAACGCCGTCACCCGCACGGCCGATTCCACCGCTTGGGTGCTTTACGATGCCCCGAGGACGGGCCAGTGGAGGGGACACCTCCTCGGCATCCATCCCGATGACGGACCGGTCGCTGAATTTGACCTCGGCGCCGCTGGGAGCACCACTACGTGCGCCTTGACCCCGGCAGGCGGCAGCAGCTTCATCGTGGTGGGCAACCATTGGCCCAACGCCGCGCCAAGCAATCTCCCTGCAGGCATCATGCTGGGCCTGTGGCCGGGTGATGCCCTCACGGCGCCAGGCTGGGCGCCACTTGCGGATGCCCAGGGCATGGAAGCCATCGCCGCCGACTGGTGGAACGACACCCTCTACATCGCTGCGCACCGCCCGGATCACCCCGATGCCCCGGCCGCAGTGCTCATGGTCACGGCAGACAATGGCAACCCGTTTTGGGTGGGTACCGCCCCCATTGCCGATCCCGCCCTCACCTTGACGAGCATCACGGCGGGCCCGCTCGGGGTGGCCTGGTCGGGTACCCTTACTGCAACCGACGGTACACTCAATGCTACGTATGGCAAGCTGTCCGCTGCGCCCGACGCACTCGACCCCGCGGTGTGGTCCCACGAGTGGATCGTGGTCACCCAAAGCGACCAAGACCGGCCTGGCCGCGCCATCTTGTGGACAGGGACCATCCTGCAGTGCGCGGGCCGCACCACCACAGCCGGAGCCGGCGGAGCGGGTGCGATGGTGCAGCGCCGCTTTGGTGAAACGGGCGCCTGGTTTGGGGTGCACACCTTTGGAGGCGAAGCTGACGAAGATGTGCGCGCACTCGGGCTCGACGACAATGGCCGGGTCTACGTGGCCGGTTCGAGCAACAGCTGGACGGGCCTGACCGCCAACAATGGCAGCGCGGATGCGGTCCTTTTCCGTTCCACCACCACCGAACTCATCCCGGGTCTGCCCTATGCAGCAGCGGCCCCGCTGCTGACCGTCGACCAGACCTTCGTGGGCATCCACGACATGAATGGCCAGGTGCAGCAGCAGCGCCGCGAAGTCATCTGCATCCCGTCCGGCGCTTCAATGCCGGTGCAGCCGGGCGACCAGTGGGTCTTGTTCGATGCTGCAGGGCGGAGCGTGGCCCGCGGAGAGGGCAGGGGGCCGGTCCCCCATTTCTCAGGATGGCTGCGCTTGGAGCGGGTCAATCGTGAAGCGGCCTCCTCCTGGATCTGGGTGCTGCAGTGAGCGTCCAAAAGCGGTTGGACGAATCGGCGAACCGCCTATATTTGCCACCCTTCTTCCAACGGGAAGCGGGAACCACCTTGTGGAGGGGGTATAGCTCAGCTGGCTAGAGCGCTTGCATGGCATGCAAGAGGTCCGGGGTTCGAATCCCCGTATCTCCACAACTACCGGACGGTGCGCTCCCCGCGCACCGTTTTTTCTACGGCTCCGTAGTTCAATGGATAGAATAAGGGTTTCCGGTACCCTCGATGCAGGTTCGATTCCCGCCGGAGCTACCACCACCAAATCCAAGTGCACTGACCATCAGTCACTTGGATTTTTGTTTTCAGGGGTGTTCAAACAGTTGAAAGCCCAACGCACTGTGGCGGGTCGCATGCAGCCTCAGGGCGCATTGGTCCATCGTCGAATGGCGAATGCGTCCGCCTTGGGGCTATTTTGCCCTCATGAAATGGGCTTGGTTGCTTCCTCTGGTATTGTTGGCTTGCACCCCCATTGAGCAGGAGATCGTGGGGCGGTTTGAACGGAATGCCGAAGCGGGCTGTCAGTCTTGCACCGCGCGGGGCCCTGAGTGGATGGAGTTTGATGAAGCCCCGGCATCGGGAGGCGCGGCGCGGTATCGGTTTCAATTCGATGATGATGAGCGGCACAGTGGGACCTATCAATTTCTATCATTGGACACCAACGTCACTTTGACCTTGTATCCCGACAGCAGCACGGTGCTGTATTCTGACTTGATTGGGGACGTGTTGTATACACAGTACAGCGTGAGGTCAGGGGCAGTGAGGGAGCCTTGCGAAGGCCTGTTCCGCCAATGCCGGTGGGACCGGGAGCCGTGAGGTGCTTTTCCTGCGGGCATGATGGATGTCATGTCGGTGCAAGACCATGCTCATGAAGTGAGGGGATGGCGCGCTGCACCTTGGACCCAACCTATTGCAGCGCCCATGTCACATTCATTGCACACCCTGCTCCTTCAGCAGCTGATCCACGGAACCGATTTGGCCCACGACGGCTATTTCGAAGCCCTCCGGAACCGCGAATTTTCTCGGCTTGACAAGCACAAGCAGGTCTACCTGGACTACACAGGTGGCGGCTTGCACAGCTCGAGCCAAGTGACGCGCCACATGGAATACCTCCTGACGAGCGTGCACGGCAATCCCCATTCCGTCAATCCCACATCGATGGCTTCTACCGAAGCTGTGGAAGCTGCGCGGCAAAAGGTGCTGGCCTTCTTTAATGCCACTGAGGACTACCACTGCATCTTCACGCCCAATGCCTCAGGTGCGCTCAAGATTGTGGGCGAGTGCTACCCCTTCCAAGAGGATGGGACCTATCTGCTGACAGCCGACAACCACAACTCGGTCAACGGCATCCGCGAATTCTGCGCCAACAAGGGCGGGACGTTTCAATACGCGCCACTCAACGAAAACCTCACCTTGGACAGCGCGGCGCTGAAGCAGGCGCTGAAGAGCTTTGAGGGCAGAAACAAGTTGTTTGCTTTCCCGGCACAGTCCAATGTCTCGGGCGTAAGGCATGCGCTCAAGTGGGTCAAGCGGGCCCAGAAACAAGGATGGGACGTGCTCCTCGATGCTGCGGCATTTGCACCCACATCACCTTTGGATTTGACAAAGGTGCCCGCGGATTTCGTCGCCGTCTCCTTCTACAAGATCTTCGGTTTTCCCACAGGTTTGGGCGCCCTGCTCGTGCGCAAATCAGCCTTTGAAAAGCTGCAAAAGCCATGGTATGCAGGGGGCAACATCACCCTGTCCAGTGTGGGAGGAGCCAACCGATTCATGCACGACGATCACCAGCGGTTCGAAGACGGGACCGTCAATTACCTGGACATTCCGGCCATTTCCGAAGGCCTGCGCTTCGTGGAAGAAGTGGGCATGGGTCGGCTCAAGCAGCGGGTGGATTCGCTGGCCTTGTATCTGCACCAAGGACTCAAAGGGTTGAGGCACGCCAATGGCACGCCGTTGATCCGGACATATGGTCCTGCTGACCGCCGTTCATGCGGTGGTACACTGGCCATGAACTTCCAAAATCCGGACGGCGCGATCATTCCAACTTCAGCAGTGGAAGATCAAGCCAACGAAAGGGGCATCTCCTTGAGGACGGGTTGCTTCTGTAATCCAGGCGTGGATGAAGTCAATCACGGCATTGCATCAGCAGCACTCGAGGCCTATTTCGGTAACCGAGCTCAGGGCGATTACTACGATTTCATCGCATTCAGTGGAATCCGCAGGGGCGCCGTTCGCGTCTCCGTAGGCATGGCCACCAACCGCGCCGACCTCGACCGGTTCATCGCTTTTGCAGCCACTTTTTGCACCTGATCAACGCCCCATTTCTGGTGGCGTTCAGCATCCGCTTGTTCCTGCTATTTTGCGCCCATGGGTGCGTTTTCAATACCGTCAAAAAGGGTGTTCTCGTGTTTGGGGGCGCTGCTGGCCCTGGTTTGTATGGGTTGGTTGTCGGCGGCTTTTGTGGCACCGGCGGCACCGGGCGTCAGCTTGACGGTGCTGGGCAACGTACAGGATGGCGGCTATCCCCACATAGGCTGTCAGCGCGAGGACTGCCGCAACCTCTTTCTCAGGCCGGCGGGCAACCACGCGGTGGTGTGCCTCGGCCTGGTGGATTCCACTGCGGGCAAGCAGTTTCTCTTTGAGGCGACGCCCGATGCAGCGCGGCAGGCGCAGCAGCTCTCCCTATTGCCAGGCGCCCATGAGGGCATGCCCGATGGGATTTTCCTGACCCACGCCCATTGGGGGCATTACACCGGGTTGGGATTGCTGGGGCGCGAGGCCAAGGGCGCCAGGGGGGTGGCGGTATTTGCCATGCCGCGGCTCCGAAATTTCCTCGAAACCAACGGGCCGTGGAGCCAATTGGTCACCCTGGGCAACATCGCATTGTCCACCTTGGTGGCCGACGAAGCCGTCACCGTGACCCCCCAGGTGACAGTCACCCCTTTTCGCGTGCCCCACCGCGATGAGTTTTCCGAGACCGTTGGCTACCGGATCGAGGGGCCAGAGCGCAGCGCCTTGTTTATTCCGGACATCGACAAATGGTCCAAGTGGGAACGCAACCTCCGCCAAGTGGTGGCGACGGTGGATTACGCCTTTCTCGATGGCACTTTTCACGACGGGGCCGAGCTCGGCCACAGGGACATGGCAGAGGTGCCGCATCCGTTTATCGTGGAGAGTCTGGCGCTGATGGCCGATTGGCCGGCAGAGGAGAGAAACAAGGTGCACTTTATCCACCTCAATCACACCAACCCGCTGCTTCAGGCGGATTCCGAGGAGAGCCGAAATGTGGCGGCAGCGGGGTGTCACGTGGCCCGATACGGCGACCGGATTCAGCTTTGACTGTGTGCCCTGCGGGAAGAGGAGGGGCGCCGAAAAGGCAGCACCTTGGATAGCCTGTCGAACCCAAAGGGACAACGCGGCGTCTCGTGCTTGTTTTCGAGGTGGAAGGGGTCTTCACTGCGCCCGCGCGCACCGCTGGCCGCAATGGACACAGTCTGGCGTTGGGCCACATCTGCGGCTGGACCGGACTGATAGAAGAAATTCGTGTGCACTTCTACCTCGTTGTCGAAATCGCGGTGAAACTGCGGGCTGAGTGAACCCGAAACAGGGGGGGTCAGCCAGCTCCAATCGCCATTGAGCGTGCGACCTGCTTTTTCCTCAATGGTACAGAAACGCTCGAATTGGGCACCCAATTCGTGGTGGTCACCGATTTGAATCTTGGCCAGGTCAAAGCTGTGGAGCACCGCTTGGTTGATCGCAATCATGGCGTGGTCCTTCCACAAGGAACGGGTGGATGAGGTGTCCAAATGCATGGCCTGACCAATGTCCTTGAGCAAATCATAGCGTTGAGGATCACAGAAATTGCGGGCGGCGATTTCCGTACCCATGTACCAGCCGTTGAAGGGGGCGCAGGGGTAAGTAATGCCGCCGATGACCAGCGCCATCTCACTGATGACGGGCAGGGCATACCAACGCAAATTCAGTGCGTCAATGCCCGGGTAGTCCGGGTGGGTGATGTCCACCTGGGGGAATTGCTCTGGGTGCTGGGCGAAGTGGTCCACCGGGGTGCATTCCTGGTCATCGATCCAGATGGACCAAGGCAACGGCGTATGCGCTGAACGAACAGAGGGAGACCACCCTTGCGCCAGCATGTGTCGCGTGAATTCCACAGAATGAGGATCGCCCAAAATGGTGCCGTCTTTTTGCTCGAATCCAGCATAACGCAGCAACTGGTGGTTGGCGATGCGCACGGAATCAGGGCGGTTCGGCGCGCCCGGTGTGCGCGGCGCAAACACCGTGATCACACTTTGAATGGCGCCGCCCTGCCAGGCCATGTCGAGGTGGTTGCCAAGGGCGTTGATCACCCCTTCTTGGTCGCAGACCTGCCTGCAATCCTGCACTTTCAAGGAGCGCCACATGTGCCTGCCGATGCACCGGTTGCTGGCGCGCCACGCCCATTGCACCCCGAACTCGAGCTCGGCAGCAGTATGGGTATAGGTGCCGGTGCGATCCAGCTCAGCAGAGATGCTGCTGAGGCGATCGCGTACTTCAGTTTCAGACAGGACAAACCTGGAGTCTGCAGCCATATCCAAGAGGAATGACCTGGCTTGTACAAGCAATGAGGTCGCGGGTTGGGGGACAGACGTCATGGCAACGAGAAATTAACGCAGTGGGGCCAAATGGTGTTCACTAAAATGGACAGAATATCAAATAAGAAGCTTGACGGTGGTCATTTCGGGGCATGACTATTGTCATTTTTCCAAGGCTTGCAGGAGAATGTCAAATGTTTGGATTTCTTGGGGGCAATCTGTGACCCTTCCCGTTTTTTGTTTGGAGCCGCTTTGAGAAATTTGTTCCATGATTGATCGCTTTCGCTCTCTCGAGGGTGCCATTGGCGCCGAACTCCAGCAATCGCTCTCTCCACAAGACGCTGTGGGACTGCTGAAGGACGGTGTACGCCGTTCCACAACTGGCGCGCAGATGACACGCAACCGCCCGGCATTGCTTGCAGACGCTGCTGGCGGTCAGTATCCCTACGCTGCGGTGCTTTCCTGCATTGACAGTCGGGCACCGGTGGAACAGATATTCGATGCGGCTTCTGGTGACCTCTTCGTGGCCCGTGTAGCCGGCAACGTGGCCTCACCTGATTTGATCGCCAGCCTCGAGTACGCCACGAAGTATGCCGGGAGCAAAGCGATCCTCGTATTGGGTCACACCCGTTGTGGCGCTGTGAAAGGAGCGTGGGCAGGTTTGGAAGACGGTCACCTGACCGGGCTGCTGGGCCGCATCCAGCCCGCAGTAGCAGCCACCAAAGCGGCCATGGGGGCCGAGGACAGCGCCGAGAACCTCGACCGTTGCTCGTTGGTCAATGTGCAAGAGACAGTGGCGGCATTGCGCCGCGACAGCGCCATCCTATCGGGCCTCGAAGCCGAAGGGAAGATCGCCATCATCGGAGGCGTCTACGACGTGGCCACGGGCGACGTCGCTTGGGTCGACTGAAGCCTACCGAAAAACTTTGAAGGCCTGTTGCCGTCCATCGGCAACCACTTCCAGAATGGCAGCGCCTTCGAGCGGGCAGGCGATGCGTTGATCCGTGCTGTTTCCGGAGGCCATTGAGCGGCCAGAGAGGTCGTACAAGCGCCATTGAAATGTGCCTTGCGTTCCGGCGATGCGCCATCCACTTTCTGTGTGGGAGCACATCCATTCTGCTGCTTGGACGCGGTCCGTGCCCGCAGTTTCAATGGTGCCCTTCAAGTAGTGCACCAAGGCATCTGATGCCCGCTGGTATACCAGGTGCACCACACCGTTTTTGAGCCGAATCACAGGCTTTCGGCTGTGGCCAGAGAGGGCTTCTGTTGTGGAAGCGGCATTGGCAGTCCACTGCGCCATCCCTGCGGCGGTGTTGGCTCCCACACCCACCATGACGTTGTATCCGCCATCGCTCCGTTCCCACGCGGCGACGGCATGGTCTCCATCCGCCGATACGGAGGGGTTGTTCTCATTGAAATCGAGCGTGGGCTCAATCCGGTCCGACCCGAGGAGGGTCCAGGCCGCAGGATCAATGGTGCTCCAATAGGTGCGGCTGCCGCCTTCTGCCGCAGACATAAAGACGGCGGCAATGTTGCCATCTCCCAGCAACGCCACTTCCGCCTCTGAGGCGGGGCAGGAGTTGATCAGCCAGTTGGTGGGGTCCACATCGAGGCTCTCCGTCCACACCCCATCGCCATTTGCGCGCAGCAGGTGGAAATCGCGCACGTTATTGTTGTTGTTCCGCACCAGGTTGTAGCGCTGATCGCCGATGATAAAGGGCATGGAGGCGCAGCATTCGCACACCGCATCGCCGGGCAATACAGCCCCCGCATCGGTGGCCGCGTTGAAGGCGCCCTCCGCTTCATTCCAGTCCAGCACGCCTTCCAAAGCCGGCGCATTTCCCCACTTCAGCGCCACCCAAGGATCGCCATCAGCGTCCAGAGCCGGCACGGGCATGAAGTGGTCTTCCGTGGCCTCCGGCGCCACAGCAATCGGGTCGCCCCACGTTTGCCCACCGTCCTCTGAAATCACCACGCGCCCGCCGGTGTCCCATTCACCCGAAATCTGGTACGCGACGACCACCTTGTTTCCCGAAACGGCCATTCGCGGGCCTTCCGAGTCGTTGATGAAGATGCCGGTCTCCGCCGTCACCGCTGTGGCATCATCAAATCCCGCGCCGTTCCAACGGCTGCAATACAAACCGCCGGCACTGCCCGATTTGCCGTGCAGCACGATGGGGTTTCCATCGGGGTCCAGCTCCATTCTGAGGTTGCTGTAACCGGTCTCAGCAGCATCGATGCCCATCGGCGCATCCCAATTGATGGTGGTTTCCTGACCCGCTATTGGCCCCAGCATCAACAGATACAGGGCCGTGAGATTGAATGTCCTCATCCCCCCAATTTAGGCAGATCAGGATGCCATTCTACACCAACGCCTCAGCCACTGCAATATCCGTTTGACGTAAATTCATGGGATATGCAGCCCTGTAGAATCTTCATTGCGGTTTGGCTGGCACTGCGCTGTGCTGGGGCGCCAATACAGGCGCAGGTCACGCCGGATTCTTGGCAGGCGGAGGCCACCTTTTACGAAATCTTCGTGCGTTCCTTCAAGGACAGCGATGGGGACGGCATCGGAGATTTCCAGGGCATCCTCTCGCAACTTGATTACCTCAACGACGGCGATTCAACCACGACCGATGACCTCGGCATCGGCGGCATTTGGTTGATGCCGATCAATCCTTCGCCTTCCTATCACGGCTATGACGTGACCGACTATTTCGGGGTGAACCCCGAATACGGGACAATGGCTGACTTTCAGGAATTGCTCGACGCGTGCCATGCGCGCGGCATTCGGGTCATCATGGATTTTGTGGGCAACCACAGTTCGAGTGCACACCCCCACTTCGCCGCTTCGTCTTCCGGGGCGTCAAACGCTTTTCGAGACTGGTATGTATGGTCGGATGTCGATCCCGGGGGAGACTGGCACGACGGTGGAAGCGGATGGTATTACGGGCTCTTTTGGAGCGGCATGCCGGATTGGAACGTGCAGCACCAACCCGTCGTGGACCACCATTACGCGATCGTGGACCATTGGCTGGCACTCGGGATTGATGGGTTTCGTTACGATGCGGTCAAACACCTCGTCAATGAAGGGGGGGTCTACGAAAACCACCCCGGCACTTTTGCCTACCTCTCGGCCTTTCGGGACCACTACCTCTCGGTCAATCCAGAGGCCATCTGCGTAGGAGAGGCGTGGACCGGGTCCGATGTTATTGCCCAATACGGCCCGCCCCATCAGGACATGTGCTTCGAATTCGGCCTTTCCGGAGGCATCAGGGCCGCCCTGAACGCGGGTGAAGGCACGGCGTTCAGGCAGGCGCTGGACCAAGTGCTGGACGTCCACCAAACCGGAGCGTATGCGCCATTCTTGTCCAACCACGACCAGGACAGGATCATGAGTGTCCTCGGTGGCGATGCGGAAAAAGCCCAACTGGCCGCGGCCGTATTGCTCACCCTGCCCGGTACACCCTTCGTGTATTACGGAGAGGAGATCGGCATGACGGGAGCCGGGTCACATCCCAACGTGCGGACGCCCATGCAATGGGCAGCAGGTGCCCAGGCGGGATTCACCTCCGGAACCCCTTGGAGTGCCGCCCAGCCCGATGTGGATCTGGTCAATGTGGCCGCTCAGCAGGGCGACCCAGAGGCGTTGTTGGCCACCTACCGCGAGTTCATCCACCTGCGCAATGCTACGCCGGCATTGCAGCGCGGGAGCACCATCACCTGGGACACCGACATGGTGGAGGCTGTGGCTTTGCTCCGCACGTTGGACGGGGAGCGCATATTGGTCGCGCACAACTTCAGCCAAGCCGCGCTGTCGGACCTGTCGGTGGTCCCTGTTGGCCTTTGCGCCGGCGAATACGGGGTGACCGACATCCGAACAGGAGCAGACCTGGGCACCGCGATGCTGACCCCGGAGCAGGGGTGGTCGCTGCCTCTGGCACTGGGGCCTGGACAGACGGCCGTCTTGCAGTTGACCGGTGCAAATGAGGCGACGACATGCACAGTACCGGTGACATTGGGTGTGGATGTGCAGCCGGTTTCGTCCAGCAGCATACAGTTGCCCCATGTGCGATACCGCATAGATGGGGGGGCTGAATTCGCTGTGCAAATGGAGATGACCGAAGTAGACAATTGGTGGGACGTGACCTTGGCCTTGCCAGAGGGGGCGGAACTCACATGGCGCTTCCAGTACGGACAGGATCCAGCGGCGGCTGAGACGGTGCCCCCGGATTGTGGCGCCGACTTCGGGTTGGGCCTGAACGAGCGGAGTGCCCAAGTAGGCAATGCGCCCATGTCGCTTGACCGCGTTTGCTTCGGCGCCTGCGCCCCTTGTTTTTACCCACCCCAACAGGTGGTGCTCAAGGTGGACCTCGGCGACCTGTCACCGCACCCTGATGGCGTGCACGTAGCGGGCAGTTTTCAAGGCTGGAACCCCTCAGCGACGGAGATGGCCACCACTGGAGATGGCGTGTATACCCACACCGTCACAGCTGAAGTGGGCGAGACCATCCTGTACAAATTCATCAACGGCGCTGCTTGGGGAGGACTGGAGGAAATAACCATAGCAGACTGTGGCGTGGCCAACGGCCTGGGTGGGTGGAACCGTTCGCTGACCATTCAGCCCGGACAATGGGTGCCTGTGGTGTGTTTTGAGTCTTGCGCGCCTTGTGTTTCCCCTCCCGGTTACATCCTGTCGACCTATTCGGTGGACATGACATTTGAGACCGAGTCGTGGGATGGCCTCTTCCTCGAATGGAACCATCCGGACAGCGCCTTGGTGCCGATGGCATATGATGGCAACGGCTGGTGGACAGCCGTCACTTACCCCGTGGAAGGCAGCGTTGTGGAATACCGTTTTGTGAATGGCGACAATGCGGAGTCCTTGCCGGGGGGCTGTGAGGGCGCAGCAGAGGGTTGGCGCACCGATCTCGTTGGCGCCATCAATGCCGATTTTAGCGTGCCGTGTTTCGGCGATTGTGCCGCCTGCTCATTCATGGGGGGCTGCACCTATGCCGCGTCCCCGAATTATGACCCTGACGCTGTGTTTGACGATGGCTCCTGCGTCATCACTGGGGGGTGCGGCGAAGGCACCGTCTTAGGGCCCTTCGGCCTGTGCATCCCCGATGACGGCTGCGCAGGTGACCTCGATGGAGACAACCTGGTCGGGGTTGGGGACATTTTGTTTGTGCTCAGCGCTTTTGGTTCAGGCTGCCCGCCTTGATGGCGCGTGGCGGTATTTTCGTTTCTTTAGTCCATGATGTACTCATGGAGTCGGGCCGGAATGGCCTTGTTTTTGGCGTGGATGTGCGCAGCTGTTGCCAGTGGCCAGGCCACCCTCACCTGCGCTGAAGTCCAGGGACAAGTCGAGGTCAGCCCTTACGAGGGTCAGGAGGTGACCATATCCGGCAAGGTCACTGAATATTTTGGAGATGTTTGGTACATGCAGGATGACTACGGGGCTTGGAACGGTCTCTTGTGTGTGGGCCCCAATGTGATCATTGAACCCAACCCGCCATGGTGGGATGCCCCCCGCCAACCCGAGGTAGGCGATGTTTTGGAGTTGACAGGAACCATTGTTGAAAGCCAAGGCAACACCCAAATGATGGACATCACGAACTTCGTGTTCATCGACTTTTGGAACGCAACGGCAGCGGGCACAGGGGTGACCGTTGCCGAAATGATGGACGAGAGTTTGGAAGGCACCCGAGCGAGACTCGACCCGGTCACAGTCATGACCGCACCTGATGAAAACGGCATTTGGACCGTATCTGATGCCACAGGAACCGCCACCATCATTGGGGTCGATACCGATGACCCCGGCAACAACGAAGACGCTGACGGTCCTACCCCTGGAGACGTTTACCGGGTCTACGGTGCGGTGCGTCAAATTGGAGAGGACTACGTGCTGGACCTCGGCGACATCGATACGCTTTCCCTTGTGGTCGGATTAATGGAAATGCCGGAGGTGGAAGTCACCATCGCGCCCAACCCCGCTGGTCAAAAAACGCGCATCCGCGGACTGCAATCCAGCTGCCAGTGGCAGCTCATCGATGCGATGGGACGTCCGGTGCGCTCAGGCCTGGCCCAAGGAGACTTTGACCTCTCGCTCGAAGGCGTGGCGCCTGGCCGTTATGTCTTTCAAGCCGATGGCGCCAAAGAGCGCGTCCGCCTCCCGCTCGTGATCCATTAAAGGGCACTGGCGCCAGCCGGAACTCAGTCGTCGAGGGACTCGATGTAGTCCTGGTTTTCGATGGCCCGCTGCATGGGGTTGCCTGCATCCCGGCCATAGCCCCTTGTGGTATCGTTGAAGAGGCCGATCCGCTGGGGACGGACGTTGCGCGGCCAGGCATTGTTGGAGAGGTCGGTGTCTGCCGTTTCGAGGTAGGGGTCGAGGGTGATGGACACGGCCTCTTTCGGGGTGACGAACACCTTGGTGACCTCTTTTGCGCCCTTGCGCCAGATTTCCACGGGCACACGGCGCACATCCGTGGTGCCATCCTCGTAGGTGAAGCCAACGATGACCGGCATGACCAGCCCACCGAGATTGCCAAAGGTCAGTTGGTAGAAATGCTGGCCATCGGACAACATTTTCAGCTCTTCCTCATCCAGTTGCGCCACGTAATCGCGGTACTCCTGACGCTCGATTTCCATCACGGCATAGGGGTCCACTGTGGTGTAGTGGTCGTTCAGCTCGGGGCGGGCTTCAAGGCGGCTTTCAGGGATGTACTCCACATCCCGCACGCGCGAAATGTCCGTCGGCTCAGCGTCTGACTCGGCCTTGGCCAGCGGCTTTTCCACGTCGGGGTCACCGCTCGAAATCTGGAACCACTGAATGTCTTCCAAGGACAGGTCCACATGGTCGTTGGTGTAGAACCAGCCGCGCCAAAACCAGTCCAAATCGACGCTCGAGGCATCTTCCATGGTGCGGAAGAGGTCGCCAGGGGTGGGGCGCTTGAAGGCCCAGCGGCGGCCGTATTCCTTGAAGGCGTAATCAAAGAGCTCACGCCCCATCACCGTTTCCCTCAAAATATTCAGCGCAGTGGCGGGCTTGCCGTAGGCATTGGGACCAAACTGGAAGATGCTCTCGGAGTTGGTCATGATGGGAGAGATGCGCGCGGGGTCGCCTCCCATGTAATTGGTGATGTCCCGGGCCGGTCCGCGGCGCGTGGGGTAATTCCGGTCAAACTCCTTTTCGGCCAAGTACTGGACAAACGTATTGAGGCCCTCATCCATCCAGGTCCATTGCCGCTCATCGGAGTTGATGATCATCGGATAGAAATTGTGGCCCACCTCGTGGATGATCACCGAGATCATGCCGTGCTTGGTGCGGGCGCTGTATGTCCCGTCGGGCTCTGGGCGACCGCCATTGAAGCAGATCATAGGGTACTCCATGCCGATCCACTTGGTGTGGACGCTGATGGCGACGGGGTAGGGGTACTCGCAAGCAAATTCCGAATAGGTCTCCAGCGTTTGGGCGACGGCCTCCGTGCTGTATTGCTCCCACAAGGGGTTGCCCTCCTTGGGGTAAAAGCTCATGGCGAGCGGTGTGTTGTTCTCCAGGGGCACCGCCATGGCATCCCAGATGAACTTGCGGCTGGACGCAAAGGCGAAGTCGCGCACGTTGTCGGCTTTGAAACGCCAGGTCTTGAGGCTTTTCTCTTTGGTTTTTTCGTTTTCGCGCGCCTCCTCTTCGGTGACGATGAGCACAGGGCGGTCGGACGTTCTGGCGGTTTCCAGACGTGAGCGCTGGGCGGATGTCAAGACCTCCTTGGGGTTTTGCAGCACGCCCGTCGATGCGACCACGTGGTCACCCGGTACCGTGATGCTCACATCGTAATCGCCGAATTCCAAGGTGAACTCACCGCTGCCCAAGAACTGCTTGTTTTGCCACCCCATGCGGTCATAGTAGGCGCAGAGTCGGGGGAAAAATTGGGCGATGGTGTAGAGGTAGTTGTCCTCATCTTCAAAGTACTCGTAGCCGCTGCGGCCGCCTATGGCGAGGCGGTCGTTGATGTTGTACCACCAGTCGATCTGAAAGGTGAATTTGCCCCCTGAAGCCAAAGGCTTGGGCAAGTCCACGCGCATCATGGTTTGGTTGATGGTGTGCGACAGGGCCTTGCCTCCCGCATCTTTGACCGCCTCGATTTTGAAGCCGCCATCAAAGTCTGGCTCGAGTTGGGACACCCGGTCAAAAGACATCCGCTCCTCCATGAATCCCTCCTTGATCATGTGGCTGTCCGAATCGAGGTCCCGCACATTTTGATCCAACTGAATCCACAGGTAACGCAGCTCGTCGGGGCTGTTGTTGATGTAGGTGATGGTCTCCTTTCCATCGATGCGCTGAGCGGCATCGTCCAGGCGGAGGTCCATGACGTAGTCCACCTGCTGTTGCCAGTAGGCATGGCCGGGAGCACCGCTCGCCGTGCGCACGCTGTTTGGTGTGGGCAATACGTCGTAGAGCTGACGGAAGGGGTTGTCGTTGGTGTTGCCTTCTAGCTGGGATTGTCCTTCGGAAGAAACAAAGACCAGCAGAGAGAGAACTGAAGCAAAACGAATGCAGCGCTGCATGATGGGGTATTCGGTTCAAATAGGTTTGGGCCAAGAAAGGCCCACGTGCTTCTCGCAATTTACAACTGAGGCGTGATGTAGTTTCGCCCGATGATGGTAAGACAGATTTCTCGGGCGTTTTGTTTGGCGATGCTGTGTTGTTCAAGTCTGATAGTTCCTGCCGCAATGGGCAGTACAGGCAATTTTGGAGGGGCAGTGCATCCCGATCACGGCGCCCCATTTTTGGAGCAGTTGTCCGGGCAGTGGATCGTCTGGAGCGCGTCCGATGAGGAGCAGAAGCGGCTGCGGTTTTATGAAGATGGCAGGTTTGGGTTCAAGATCGAAGATCAATGGACCGCAGGGAGTTATGTGATCCTCAGAACCGACGAGCGGCAGAAGGGGGTCTTGCGGCTCGAGTACTATGTGGATGGCAACCTGCATCTGCAGGAGATCCGGTGTGAAATCTATTTCACCGAAGGAGAAGATCACGCCCATGGCACCGAAGGCGATGGGGCAGCGGCCGGGGAAGCCCATCACCACGAGTACCTCAAGGTCGAAGTCCTGCCCGCGGCGGAGCAGCGGCTCGATTTGGCGGGGGACTTCTTACATCAACACTGACCCAAGATTTAGGCCTTGCTCCGCACAATGGCGGCGATGGCTGCGGCGATGGCGGCGATGTAGAAGCCTGCCTGAAGGGCGGTGTACTGACTGAGAAAAGCCAGGGCCTCCGCCTCTGACATGACGTCGGAAGAAAGGCCAGAAAGCACCGAGCCGATCAGGCCGACGATGAGCACGAGGTGCAGGGTGTCCAGCACCAATGTCCAAGACTGAAGCCCGAGGTGAGGGAACACACCGGACAGCGCCGAAGCGGCAATCCAAGGAGCCATCCATGGCGCGAGGATGCGCATGATGGGCTGCATGGCTGCCCACTCAGCCCCGAGCAGTCCACTGATCCAACTGTCAGGAACCCACCACAACAATGACAGGGCAGCACCGGAAAGCAAAATGAGTGAGGCGGACCACATCAGGTATGGTTTCAACAGTCCACCGGCGGCCAAGTGGTCCAGGTGTTTAAAGAAAACGTCGTTCACGCTTCTGATCACAAGGCCGGCAGCCACAGTGAGATAGGCCATTCCAGCGCCTACCGCACCTACGAAATCCTGCGGGCAATATTCGAAGAGAAAGAAGATGAAAGCACCATTGGCGGCCATGGCGAGCACATTGGCGGGAGTCGTGTACCGCGCATAGTCCCGGTCTGCTTTCCAAGCGGCTGCGCGGGAAAGCTTGGTGCTTCTGGCCGCTTGACGCCATTCCTTCACCATGGACCTGACACCTCCCGCTGCGGTGCACCATTGCCCCATGATGCGGCCAATAATCAGGCCCGAAGCCCCCATCGGCGCGGTCAAGAACCGGGCCACCTCTCCCAAAGTGCTGCCGCCCCCCCGGACCCAAGCGAGGGTGCCAAACCGCTCCTGTCTGGACAACCAGCCGGTCACCAATCCATTGACGCCCATCCCAAATACCCCGCAAGGCAGCAATAACCACAGTCCAGCAATGGCACCCGTAGCCGAATCGGCGTATTTCAAGCCCAAGGCGAGCAGGCCAGCGGCCAAGGTGACCACGGTCAGCACGCGCAGTCCAATGGCGACGGTAGCGCGGGCAGCATCGGCGCTTTCCCGTTTGACCAAGGCCAAATCAAATCGAAAGGTCGCCACAGCACCCAGGATGCCCACAAGCTGGGAATACACGGCCATGTCGGCAAAAGCCGAGGGGCCATAACAGTAACGCTGCAGGAGCGGGAGGGCGACCAAAGCCGCGCCTTGTGCCATTCCCGACGACAGGAAGAGTCCAAGTATGTTGCGCAAGCTGCTGGGCAGCTTCACCTGTTGTTCAGAAAGAGTGGCCATGAGCTCCCAAAGGCCAAATTAAGGGAGCAGAAACGGGCAGGGGCTCAAATCATCAGTCCCGCAGAATCAACCGGCTGTTGAAACCCGATTGGCTCAAGCTGAGCACGTAGGCGCCTGAACCTGCTGAGACCGCATTCCAAGCAGCCAATTTGCCAGAGTCTACCACCCTTCCGGCGGGGTCAAATAGACTCCAGGGCTGTCCCAAACAGTCTGCGCATTGTACCGAAAACCCTTGAGCTGCCGGCACGATGCGGACCCCACTGTCGGGGTCTCCAATGGACAAGGTGGACTCGGCCGCGAAGGGAGAGGTGCCGTTGATGATTTCCAATACATCGCACATTCCGTCGCCATCCGTGTCTTGCATTTCAGGGGAGCAGGCGTCTTCGGGGTTGTATCCCAACAACAACTCCTCCATATCGCAGTACCCGTCCCCGTCGGTGTCCGTATTGATGGGGAGGCAAGGATTGCTATCCGACCATCCCGAGGCCATCTCCATTCCCGCGCACCATCCGTCGCCATCTTCGTCGGTGTCGTTTGGATTGCACGCATCGGAAGCATCCCAGTTCTGGAGGTCTTCCTGCATGTCACAGAACCCATCACCATCTGCGTCCTGGGTGTAGGGGTCACAGGGGTCGAGGTTGGAGGAGCCAATGATGAATTCTACCTGGTCGCAGAGACCATCCCCGTCGGTGTCCACTCCGTATGGGTCGCACGTGTTGTTGGGGTCAGAGCCATTGGCCAGCTCGGCACTGTTGCAGATGCCATCCATGTCCGAATCCGTGAAATCCGGACTACAGGGGTCGTTGGGGTCCGATTCCAAAAGTTCTTCTTCTGAATCGCAAAATCCATCGCCGTCCGTATCTACAGAAGCGGGAGAGCATGCATTGAAGGGGTTGGAACCCAAAGCTTCTTCTTCGAGGTCACAAAACCCATCGCCATCGGAATCCAAATAATAGGGATCACAGATGTCCTCGGAGTCGGTGCCCAAGAATATCTCCAAGGCATCGCACGCCCCATCGCCATCGGTGTCTTCAAGTCCTTCGTCGCCGAGGTCGCAGGGGTTGAAAGGATCCGTGCCCAATTCCAATTCGGCCGCATCACACGTTCCGTCACCGTCCGTGTCAGGAGCATCGTCCTCACAGACGACTTCTGCATTGGCAACCAACAAACACCCGGATTCAGAGTCAACAGGCTCTTGCAACAGGTTTTCGAGGAATTCGCGGTTGGCAAGCTCACCCAAGTGGATGCCCAACCAATCCCCTCTGTCCACCACAATTCCATCACAGTTGATCACAACCATTCCAGCAGGACGCAAGAAGAAGTGGGTGTAAATCAGGTTGTCGGGTGAATCAATGAGCATGTCATTCCAAGGAAACTGCCATTGATTGCCCGAGCCGGGTCCCATGTAATCCACCACCATCTGTGCCGCATCGATCCTGTCCTGCACGACCCTGTGCTGATTGAGGTATTGCCCATCTGGACCTGCGATGGGAAAAGCGGGACAATTGGTTGGGCAATTCTCTACGTCGAGGGCATGGGCTTCGGCCACGTATACGGGAATCCAATTGAATGCATCCAAATAATTGGTGACCCATTCTACCAAAATGGGCGAAATCTCAGGATCCCAGTCGTTTTGGAATCGGATACAGGTCGCCGAACCATTAAAGATGATGGTCGGCTTGTTCGGGTCCACCTCGTTGGAAAGAAGGAACTCCTCTCCTTCCAAAGACCACAAGTGGAAATCACCCACCGTATCCCCCAAGGCATAGCCGCCGTCGAATTCATTCAACTCTCCACTGTACGGCACAGCATCGATGCTGTCCGTAGGCAAGGGGAATTCATCCAAGCCGAGCCAAGTAAAGTGCTCATTCTGTCCGAGCACGGCGCAGGCCATGCAGTTCAGGATGATGAATAAAAACGTCGCTCTCATAAGTCAGGTTGCAAAACAACGCAGTTTGGTTCAATCACGTTGCTTGGAAAGGAAACCTTTTGTTGCTGTTGATGTTCAATTTGGCTCAAATAGGTGCAAGAACAGGGGCTTGAACCCATCCTGCATTCCCGTTGGCCAGCCGAATTTGGAGCCATTCACCCTCTTCCCTCAAGATTTCTACCACCGTTCCTTCATGCAGAACAAACAGATTTGATGACTCAGTGCCATCGGTGGGGCTGCTTCTGACTTCAATCCTGGGCGACATGATCACAGCACCATCGTCGGCCTTTCCGCGCAAAAATGTCTCACGGCTCATGAACCCCAAGAAAAGGGCGATCACCCCCAAAGCGGGGCCAGCTATGAGCAACGACCTTCTGGTTGCGATTTCTGTAGAGCGCATACGCAACAAAAACAGCAAGCTGGCCAATGCCCATATGAGAAGCGAGGACACGGTCCAAGCCTTGAGGCGGTGCTCTGAGGTGAGCTCTCTCCACAGCGGTTCCAGTGCAACTTCGGGCATGTTCTCAATGCGGTCCACCACCGCAGACTTGGCCAGCAACATGTTGGCCTGCAGGTCATCATCACTCGGCCGGATGCGTTTGGCGCGCTCAAAGTGGAGAATGCTGGGGCCAATCTGTCCAGATTTGTAGTAGGCCACGCCGAGGTTGTACTCCAGCTCAAATGAGCTCCATTGGACCGCAACCTCCTCGTACAATGCCAAAGCGGTCTCGAAATCACCTTCGAGGTATGCGGCATTGCCGGCTTGAAACTGTGCCTGTGCAGAAGCGGCATTCGGCGCCGCGGAAAGTGCGGTGGGAAGCAGGGCGAGCAGCAGGGCGATGACCGCAGTATGGGTGGTGGTTCCCTTTTCCAATGGTCGCCGCGCGCATTTTTCGAGGTCTCGGGAGGCGGTTTCCAAACGCTCGGCGATGTCAGCGGGTTTTGGAGCGCCGGGTGCAAAGCGGCCCTGATCCAAGGTCGCCAGTACATCGAGCCACCTCTCTGCCAATTCAACAGGGCACGACTTCAGGGCATCGCGGTACCGCTGCATCCCGGCATCGCTGCGCGGAATCTCCAATTGGCTCTGCAGAAATTCATGCGCCGCCTGTCCCAGGGCATCGAGGGCCACTTCTCCCTTTTTGGCCTTGGAAAGGGCCAACTTGATCGCCGCCTTGGCGCGCCTTTTTCTCAGGAGTGCTGGATCGCTGTCTTCCTTGTCTTTTCGCCGCCTCCAAGCCGCTCCCATCGCCAGTAAAATGGGAGGAAAGGCCCACATGGACATGTGCAAGAGCCCGCCGAAGAAAGGCCTGGACTGTGGCGTGAGTTCGGTTTCCGTGCGGATGAAACGCATGTCCCGCGTCAAAATGGTGACGTCCGTTTTGCTGTTGAAGCCAAAAGACGGCCCGTCCTGTTGCCCATCCCCTTTGACATCGAGCGCAATCGGCGCGGTCGTCAGGGAAACGAACCGGTCGAGCGTGTGGTCAAAAAAGGCCATCTCAGGCAAGGCGATTTCGTACTGTCCCTCAGCCCGCGGAATGACCAGATAGGTCATGGTGCGTCGACCCCGTTGCCCTTGCAAATCAGTGGTGATGCGGTCCTCTATCTCAGGGTCGAAAACCTCGAGGTCTTTTGGCCATTGAATGTCCGGGGCCCCAATCAGGGGCAGGTTGCCCTTGCCCTTGAATTCCAGGGTGAGGTTCAGGGCATTGTTTGTCATGGGGTTGTCTGCGCCTGAAGCCTTCCAGGTCAGGCTCAATTGTCCGAAGGTGCCCAAGGATGCGGCCGGAACAGGAGGAGGGAGGGGGCGGACCTCTATGTTGACGGTTTTGGCCGTAGCCGAGATTGGCCTTGAATTGAAAAAGGAGACCCGCTGCTGCGCCTCCACATCGAAACCGTTAATCTCCAATGAACCCGTGCGGGTGGGGTAGAGGATATCGGTTCGGACAGTGGCCACTTGCACCCGCCTGCCGTCTACAATCGTGGTTTCCCATCTCGGATCCTCGCCTTCCACGGTTTCCTTCCACGCACCGGACAATTCAGGGAAGCTGTAGTTCCGCACGTCCACAGCGTCCATGCGGTTGTAAATGCGGTACTGCACCCGCAGCGCTTCGCCGATGTGAACTGCGCGTTTGTTGACCTCGATCACGGCCTCAAATTGGGCGGCAGGCTTGGCTGAACCGCTTCCTTTATTGAGCACTTTGAGGTTGACTTGTTCCGTGCGCAGCAGCCCTTTCCGCGTGCGAAATTCCAGCCGCGGTATGGTGAGCATGCCGGCTTTTTCGGCGACCACAGAATAGGTGAAGCTCTTTTTCGAGCTGACGGCGCCGTTGAGGATCTGTGTATTGGAAGAAGTTGAAGGACCGCTGAGGTAGCGCAATCCAACAATGGCCGGAGGGTTGTTCAATTGGGCGCTGACATCCTTGAATTCAAATGTCAACCGGAAGGCCTGCCCAGCCACCACAGGATTTCTATCGACCACCAAGGCGACTTGTCCCTGAGCTTGAGCTGAACCAAAGGGCAACATCAGGGCGGTGAGCACGCACATTGATGCAGTACACTGACGTGTCAGCTGTGGCATGAAAGTGTGCACAAAGGCCATACATCTGTTGAGCGTAGTCATCACCAGTCCTTCTCGATTTTTGCCTTCTTTCCTTTTTTACGCTTGGCGTTTTCCTGCGCTTGCAATTTGGCACGAAGCGCGGCTTCATTTCGTTCGAGCATATCCAAGATGCGCTCGGCATCCGCGGGTTGGATTTGTCCTTCCTTGGGTTCCTCACCTTCTTGCTGCTGACCCTGCTGATTTTGCTGGTCTTGGTCCTGCTGGTCTTGACTCTCCTGGTCTTGATTCTGTTGGTCCTGGTTCTGCTGGTCCTGGTTCTCTTGGTCCTGCTGGTCCTGGTTCTCTTGGTC
>Ga0209335_10001132_pt1 | contig 31417 bp, 37 predicted proteins | sample COG_09_FD_184753 | JGI IMG/M metagenome (GOLD analysis project Ga0209335, IMG submission 184753) | Pelagic Microbial community sample from North Sea - COGITO 998_met_09 (SPAdes) (version 2) | ecosystem: Environmental > Aquatic > Marine > Neritic zone/Coastal water | place: Helgoland, sampling...
ATTATGGTAAAATTTTCAAATTAGATTTTTAATAAAGTTAGAAAAGTATAAATAACTCTTACCAAAGCAAAAACCTAAAAAATTATTATAAGGCTTATGCTCATAAGGTAGATTCATGCAAAAATCATTATCTATTAGAATATATTTATTTACTAATGCATTAATTTTTTTATTAAATGTTACATGCTCCACTTGAGATCTCATAATTCTTTTTTTATCAAGATAAGAGGCAAGTTTAAAATATTTAAAATGATAAATACACATTCCATTGAAAGATGAGATTGTTTCTAAATTTTTTGAGCGTGTAATTTTTTTTTGTATATCATAAATATATTTTTTTCTTAATTTATAACCAGTAAAAATATTTTTTTTTAATGATATAGGATAAATATTTTTAGTAAAAAAATTTTTTTTTCTAAAACTTAAAATATCATAATAATAAGGTTTTGACCCAGATGAAATTCCAAATAAATTAGATTTTTTTATTAATTTTAAATTTGAGTTATGAAATTTTTTTAGGGAAAGACTTTTTTTTATTACATCATCTAAATCAAACCAGCAAACAAAGTCCATTTTTTTTTTAAAAGTTTTAATTTTATCCTTTAAAGATTGACGAAGATTAGACATTTTTTCTAACCTATATTCATATTTTTCAGAAAAACTTGTGTCTACAATAATAAAGTTTTTTTCTTTTTTTTTAAAATTTTTTAATAATCTTAGGGTGTCATCTTTTGATCCATTTTCTCCAATAATTAAGTAACAATTTTTATAGTTTTTTTTAATCTTAGTGTAAAATTTTAAAAAATATTTTAAAGTTTCTTCTGAGTTTTGAATTAATCCAAGAAAGACGATATTTTTATTTTTTAATTTATCTTTGTGCAAAGCAATTGATTTTATTTAATAATATTAATTATGTCAGTTATTTTAACAGGAAAATTGATTTTTTTTCCATCATAAATACTCTTCATATGATCTATTCTTAATTTTGCTTCCCTTTTTTTATAACTTTTTATTAATCGTATTATTGATATGGATCTACTACCTTTATACGATAGTGGTGTGGAACCACAGCCAACCAGATAATCAAAATTATTTTCTATTAATTCAAAAGGTTTATTAGGGTTAATTTTGCTCATTTTTGACAAATTAACATTGAGTCTGGAGTTCTCATTTGGATGATCTTTAAAATAAGTCTTATAACCTTTTTTTTTAAATATAGTTGAAATTTTTTTATATATTTTAACTGTTTCAGAATTGTCACAAAACTCACGGCCTAAGACAAATAAAATTTTTTTATTCTTAACCTTAATATTTTTAATTATTATTTTAAATTTCTTAACTATGACTTTATATGGATATTTTTTTAATGAGAAATAAAATGTATAATTTTTTTCTTTTCGATAATAAATAGTAAATAAATTATAGAAAAAAAAATTAAAAAGTTTTAATTTCAATATAGTTTTATAACCTACTTGTTCAAATTTATTATTAAATTTATTAAAACCACTCATTTTTACTATTGGGATATAAAAAGATTTTGGGTTAAAAATCTTGACGATTATATCAAATTCAGGCCAACAACATTCATGAAAAAAAATGAATTTAATATTTTTTAATTTATAATAAACAATAAGAAAAAAAATATTTAATAACCTTAAAATAAAATTCTTAGGTAATAACTCTAGTTCAATATTCTTTTTTTCTTTTTCAAGAAATTGATATGATTTATGAATTTCATGATTTTTTACAATAATTAGAGTTTTTTTATTTTGATTATTTCCTAAAATATATTTTAATGGCAATGTTGATGCCACAAAAAAAACCTTATTATAGATCATTTTATAGCTTTTACATTTAAACTAATTTTAATTTTTTTGTTATTTACATTGTAAGCACCATTTGACCAATCATTTAATTCTATCCCAAAATCTTTCTTAGAATTCCAAACAATGGCATCTTTAAAATTTGCTTTATTCAATAACTCAGATAAAATTTTAAAATCGTAAATTGACTTATGAAAATCATTTTCATAATTTTGGCCACCCATTATTGCATATTTAATTTGATCCAAGTTTTTTGATTTTTCATAAATTTCTTGTAACTTTGAAAAATCTGGCACAGAAATTCTAATTAAACCTCCTTTTTTTAATTTTTTATAAAGTTTTTTAATTAAAACATTGGAGTCATTAAAGGAAAAATGCTCCAAAACATGACAAAGATAAATTTCTGAAATACTTTCGTCATTAAACTCTTTCAATTCAAAATCTTGGTCAATAATATGAGTATGTTTAAATTTTCTTGCATCTACATTTATCCACCCCTGTAAATTTATTTCACCCGATCCTAGATGTACTTTTAGTCCAGGCTCCTTATTATCTAAATAAATTGGTAATGGTTCAGAATAGTTATTACTAAAATTATTTATTTTTTTAAAAAAAATATTAAATTTATTTTTTATAAATATTAGACTTTTTTTCATTAATTTGATTTTTTAGTATTTTTTATAAAAATTTTGTATCATATATAGTAAATTGTAAAATAAAGTTTTTATATGAGTGTTTAAAAATTTTATATTTTTCTCGATCATCTATTAGCATTTTTTCGGAAATCTTCATCAACATTAATTAACTCCTCAAATGTCCCTTCATTTTTTATCTCACCATTTTTTAGTAAGTAGATTTTATCACAGTTTTTAACTGTATTTAAACGATGTGTAATTAAGATAATAGTTATATCTTTGCTGAGATTTTTTATTGCATCCATTACTATTTTTTCAGTTTGATTGTCTAAAGCACTAGTTGCTTCATCTAGAATTAGTACTTTCGACTCATGGTATAAAGCTCTTGCAATTCCTATTCTTTGACGTTGTCCACCTGATAATCTAACCCCACGCTCACCAATTGTCGTGTGGTATTGTTTGGGTAATTCATTTATGACATAGTTATGTAAATTTGCAATTTTAGAAGCTTTTTCAACCAAATCTTGATTAATATCTTTAGGCTCTACACCAAAGGCAATATTGGCTGCAATACTATTATCTGTTAAATAAATATGTTGTGGCACATAACCAATAGAACGCTGCCAAGATCTTGAATTTTGTTTTGTGATAATTTTTCCATCAACTTCTAAAGTACCTTTTTGTGGTTCTAATAAACCAAGAATAATATCAACCATTGTGGTTTTGCCACTGCCAGTAGTACCCACCAATCCTACTGTAGATTTTGCAGGAATACTTAGACTTATATCTTTAATCGCTGTTCTTGATGCATTGGGATAATTATAATAAATATTTTTTAAAGTAATTGTTTTGTTAAGTGTTAAAACACCTTGGTCCTGATTTTCGTTAAATGGTTTGAGACTTTTAAGATCATCATATAATTTGTTGATTGAAGGACTAACAAAAGTAAGACTTGTAAAAGAAGCATAAATTTGTTGTAGAGCTGGTATCAAACGATAACCAGCAAAAACATATAAGCTGACGATGGGTAAAGCATTATTAAAACTGCCTGTTTGAGCCATAATATAAAGTATTATTAATAAAATGCCACCAAAGGCGATAGCTTCTAAAATAAAACGTGGCAATTGAGATATAACTTGAGAAGAAGCTTTAGATTTAGCAAAAATTCGAGCAGAATTTGAAAAATTCTTAATGTAAGTTTTTTCTAATCCTCCAACTTTAACCTCCTTTGCAGCTCCAAAGGCTTCATTAACTGCAGTAAAACGTAACTGATTATTTATTAGTCTTTCTTCTCCAGTTCGATTGAGATATTTACGTACAAAATAAAAAATAAGTCCATAAGCAATACCAAGTGATAAACCAACAATAAATGCAAGTTTTGGATCAGCTATAATTAATAATGTTATAAGTGCAATTACAACTATGCCTTTGGCAAATAATTCCATCAAAGGTCTTATACCATCTGCAATTATTACACTTACTTCTGATAAAATAGTTTTTCCAAGATCTGCACTATGACGAGATAAAAACCAGCTATAAGGTTGGTGCAAATATCCCTCCACTAAACGTTTACCAATACTAAATTCACAGATTTCAACAAATCGAACTTGTACATAAGTTGTAAGTGCTTTGAAGCAAAGTGAAGTCACTAGTATTACAAACATAAGGGCTCCTAAAGTAAAAAGAAACTCTTGAGTATTTTCAACTCCAAATATATTTGAGACTTGAAACATAAAATTTAAAATTAAGTTTGTCTCAACTAGATCAGGGTTCGTTAGAACTGCCATAAAAGGTAAAATTGATGCCACACCAATCGTATCTAGCAATGCCATTATTATGATCATTATTATTAATAATCCTGCACTTTTACGTTCATGGGGGGTAAGTAAAAATAAAAATTTTTTAAGTGTTTGCATTAATACTTTAATATCGTTTTTAATATACTTTAAATTATTGATTAATATCTGATATTTTTTTTATTAATTATAAAGAATGATTGTAATTTAGGCTATATTCAAATTTATCTTATAATTTTATCTTCAACTTTTTCTAATATAAAATGACCAAGAAAAATATGACATTCTTGTATTCTGGCAGTATTATTTGATGAAATTATTAATGGTTTATCACACATTTTTTTAACTTTACCACCCCCTTTACCCAAAAAACAAACAGAATAAATTTTTTTTTCTTTTGCCTCTTTTAAGACATTTAAAATATTTTTAGAATTACCAGAAGTTGAAATACATATTAAAACATCATTTTTTTTTGCTAATGCTTGAAAAGGTCTTAAAAAAATGTCATCAAAACTATAGTCATTGCCACAGGCTGTTAGGGTAGATGTGTCTTGAGCTAAGGTAAGAGCTGGTATAGGATTTCTATTGATATGAGGTCTTAGTCTTACAATAAATTCTGCTGCTAAATGTTGTGCATCTGCCGCGGAACCACCATTCCCACAAAATAAAAGTTTACCACCCTTTTTTAATTTTTTTTGAATATTTTCAATTACATCAGTAATATCCTTTGATATTTTTAATATATCTTGATGAATATTAATGTTTTCCTCTAACTGATTTTTTAATTCAATTCCAATTTTTGACATCACTTTAATATTTGATATGTGCTCTTAACTTTTTAGCTATAGGTAGCTCATCATCTATTATTTTACCAAGAGATGGTTCACCAAGCGAAAGTATAATCTTATTAATAGATTCTGAGAGATTTTTCATTCCTAATAATTCTAGAGAAGCTGCTTGATCAGATCCATACATGGCTCTATCTAACGTTATGTGTCTTTCAAGAGAAGTAATGCCAAGCATTACTGCTGCTAAAGACACAACGACCCCATTCTCATGACCACTATAACCTACATTACAATTATATTCTTTTTTTAATTGGCTAATTGTAATCAAATTAGCATCTTCAATTTTCATAGGATAAGTTGAAACACAATGCATTAACTCAAAACTGCATTTATTTTTTTTAAAAATACTAACAGCATTATCAATGTCTTCTTTTGTTGACATGCCTGTTGAAATAAAAGTATGTTTATTTCTTCTAGCAACTTCAATTAATAAATTTTGATCAACAATCATAGCTGATGCAATCTTGTGATATTTTAAGTTATAGTTATCCAAAAATTCAAGACTTTTAATATCCCAAGCTGATGCAAACCAATCTATGTTAAGTTCTTTACAATATTTATCTATTTCATCATATTCTGATTTTTCAAACTCAAGGCCAAATTTTTGTTCTCTTGTAGTTGTACCCCATGGACTTTCTCTTGGTGTATCAAGCGTTTTTTTATCATAAACCTTTTCTATTGTTCTTTTTTGAAATTTTACTGCATTAAAACCGGACTCATTAGCTTCATGAATCAGTTTTTTTGTAATATCTAGACTTCCATTGTGATTTATGCCAATTTCTGCAATTAAATATGGTTTATTAAACATTTTTTTGAATTATATATCAGAATACTTTAAATTAAAAAGAAAATTAATTTATAACTAATCCTAAATAATTGTTTTTCCTCCATCCACTAAAATATTTTGACCTGTAATATAAGATGATTCAGAACTTGATAAAAAAAGTAATAATCCTAAAATTTCTCTTGGGTTACCCAATCTTTCCATAGGTATTATATTACTTAACTCGTTTAAAAGTTTTTTACTTTGGTTATTATGAACAGGCCCAGGTGAAACCATATTTACTCTAACATTACTTTTGCCATACAAAGATGCAAAATATTTTGTAAGGCCCAACATGCCATGTTTTATTACAGAATAGGTCACAGGTTTAATGTAATTATCATAAGAAGATTTATATATGTTTTGATTTGGAGCTATGACAGATAAGTCTGATCCAATATTAATAATTGAACCACTTTTTCTTCGTTCCATCTCTTCTCCAAAAAATTTAATCATAAAAAAAGATCCTTTTAAACTCACATTGATTTCATCATCCCACATTTTATTTGTAGGAAATTTTTGAAGAGCTTCTTTTTTTTTAAAGGGTACAGCATCAATGGCTGCATTATTAATCAATACATCAACCAAAAAAGATTTATTAATTAATTTAAATAACTTTTTAACTTTTTTGTCATTGGTGATATCACACTCATAAATAAACAAATTTTTAGAATTGATAAATTTAAAGGATTTAAAAGTTTTTAAATTTTTTTTACTATTATCAACACACAAAACAACATACTTTTTTTTCAAAAAAAATTCACAAAATTTTCGACCTAAAAAACCTGCTCCTCCAGTAATTAAGCAAACTTTTTGTTTCATAAACTTTCTCCACCATCAATAATAAATTTTGAACCTGTTATATTATTGCCTGATTCACTAAATAAATAATCGCACATTTCTGCTATTTCCTGTGGTCCACAAAATACATTTAAAGGGACGTTTGCTTTAATATATTTCTTAACTTTACTCTGATTCTCTCTAAGTTTTTTACTCCAATTGTTATTTTTCATTAAAATATTACCGGGTAACAAAATATTAATATTTATATTATATTTTGCTAAATCTTTAGCTTTCATTTGAGCATAAAAATTTAAAGCAGATTTTGCTACTGAATACGTAATTGGTGCTTTTGTTATTTTGTTTGATGCTATGGATGATATCACAATAATTTTTGTTGGTTTTTTTTTATAAATTTTCAAGTAAGAGTCTAATAAATTTGTGAAACAAAAAAAATTGTTATTAAAAGCAAAATTCCAGTCTTTGATAGTTTCGTCTACCTTATAAGTTTTTTTGCTTACACCTGCACATGAAATAATAAGATCTATTTTTATATATTTTTTTTTAATCTTTTTAAAAAAAATTTCGGTTTTTGTTGCATTACTTAAATCGCATAAATAAGTATTTTTATTAATATCAGATTTACTTTTTTTAGTAACTCCGATTACATTAAATTTTTTTTCTAAATAAAATTTTGTTAAATAATTTCCCAAATTTTTTGAAGCACCTGTTATTAAAACTGTCTTATTTGTATTCATTTTCAAAAAATTTTTTATTTATTAAAATTTCTTCTGTGTGTTTGTTATTTGGGCTTCTTGCTGTTTGTAATATAAAATTACCTTTATACTTACCTTTTATCAATTTAAAAAACTTTTTATAGTCCCAATTTCCCTTGCCTAATCGCACAGTCTTTCCATTTAAAATTCTGTCCTTAATATGGATATTTTTTACATATTTAAAATACTTAATTTCATCATCTAGATCATAATTTAATCCAGCACTATTACCTGTATCATAATTTATACCAACTTTTTCAGTTTTAAATTTTTTTATAAATTTAATTATTGCTTTTGGTTTGTAGTCTGTCTCAAAAAGTATTTGAGAATTTTTTTTTAATATCTTTGATAATTTTTTTATTTCTTTAATTAATATTTTTTCTTCACTTGGAGAGGCTATACTTCCATTATCAACTAATGGAAAAATATGATATTTAACTCCAATTTTATTACCATTCAAAATTATTTTTTTTAATTTATTTATAATCTTATCTTTTATTTTAAAATTTTTTTTTTTAAAAAATGGTTTTTGCATAAAATAATCATTTGTTATAGATGGTACTTTAATCTTATATTTTTTAATCATTTTTTTTAAAATACTTAACTCACCGTTGTAAATTGGGTTTTTTTTTATATTTTCATTGTTAATTGTCCATTCTATAATCTTCAAATTAATTTTTTTTGCAGTTCTAAATTCTATTGGCCATTTTTTTTCAGGAAAATATTGTATTGAGTTTTTTTTTTCAGAATCAACAAGTCTGCCTTGCATAAAACCAATTTTTTTAATCATATTTTCTTTAATATTACTAATTTAAGTTTTCATAAAAACAATCAATCTATAAAAATGAGTACTACTATAAATATTATGTTTTTGATGAAAATTGATAAGGTGTAGTTGAACTATTTTTATTTAACTTCTTGCATTCTTTTTCAAATTTTTTAATTTGTTCAATTATATCTACACCAACATTTTTACCCCATTTTTTAATAATCTCTTTAGTTATCTTACCAAATTTACCATTTCCTATTTCTGTTTCATTAAACCTAAATACAGGCAAAACACAAAATGGTGTCCCAGTCATAAATGCCTCATCTGCTGTATATATGTCATAAGGTTCAATATTTTTTTCAACACATGCTATTCCAAGTTCTTTGCAGACTTCGAAAATATAATTTCTAGAAATGCCTACTAAGCAGTTTCTACCTTCAGGAGTTATAACGGTACCATTTTTTATTATGAAAAAATTATCCCCACTTCCTTCAGCTATAAAACCATCTGTATCCATCATTAATGCCCAATTATTTTTACCTCTAAACATTGATGCCTCAATATTAGCCATTTGATAAAAAACTCTGCTTCTATTTTTTATTTTAGGATCCATTAAATGTGATGGTATGGCCCTTTGGTTTACCAAAACTGCATTCACACCCTCATCATATAGTTTACCCATGCTTGCAACTGTCCATTTAAGTGGAAAATCAGCCACTACAACTGTTGGTTCAATTATGTTGTCAAAAACTGGGGCATAAATTCCAAGAGGACCTCTGCTTATATTTATCATTAATCTATGTTCATCTGTTGATTCAAAAAATTTGTCATTTCTCTCTACAGTTTCTAAACAAATTTTTTCTAAATCATTTATGTTAAGATTTAAAGGTATTCTATAAATTTTTACTCCATAAAGAAGTCTTTCTAGGTGCTCTTTTAACTTAAACTGTTTTTTGTTAAAAGATCTAGTCATTTCAAAAACCATATCTCCAAACATCAGCGCAGAGTCAAATATAGAAATCTTGGCTTCATTTTCTGGAACATATTTTCCATTCATGTAAACAACTCTTCCTTTATCAAGGTCTATTAAATTATTTTTTTTCATTTTTATTTAGTATATAGATCTTATGTATTGTTTCTAATAATTTCCAATCATCTTTTTCATCTATTTCAAAACTTTGCCAAAAATCCATATTAAAAATATCAAATTTTCCTCCAATTCTATTATTCTTTTTTATTATCAGGCTTGGTTTAAATATATAAATTGAACCATTTTCAACATACCCTAATTTTCTATTTTGACGACTTCCTCTATTCTTAAAATCATAATTTATACTTTTATATTTTTTATAAATTTTATCATAATTCCATATTAAAAAATCTGTAAGTTTTGAGCCTGAAAAACAGCTATCTAGTTTATTTAAATAGAAAAATTTAATAGCATTATCTATATCATTTTTTTTTCTTAATGGACTTGTGGGAGGAAGTAAAATAATTGCCTCATAATCATTTTTAAAATATTTTATACAGTGTTTTATAGCACTTTCTGTGGTAGCTTTGTCACCACTAATATTTTTTGGTCGCAAAATAACCTCTGCACCTAATTTCTTCGAAATATTTAATATTTTTAATGAATCTGAACTCACCACAACTTTATCAATCAATTTACTTTTTAAAGCTAATTTAATAGACCATTCTATCAAAGGCCTTCCATTAAATAATTTGATGTTTTTATTGGGTATCCCCTTTGATCCGCCTCTTGCAGGAATTAATGCTAATACTTTTTTCATTAAGGTTATTACAGTCAGTTAAAAATACTAATATTATAAGTTCAAATAGTGTTTACCACATTTTGATAAATAATTCTTATTTTTATTTATAAAAATAAAAGATAAATTTTTACTTTTTAACATTATACCTTTTTAACAAAATGCTTATGATTTTTTTCCCAAGTGTTCCTGTGCCACTATTAATTAAAATAACTTTATTTTTTATTATATATTTAGCATTAAAAGATTAGTCATAATTTATTGCTTTTGAATTTTTTTTCCATTTCAAACTGTTTTGATTCATCTCTACTAAAAATGATTATTTTTTTGGATTAAATTTTCATGATTTTATTTATAGTTTTTGGGTATTTTTATTTTATCAAAACTATAAATACTTTAAATAACATTCGGTGTAGAACGTTTTAAAAAAAAAATTTTTTAATTAGATATTTAACTTATAATTTTTAGCTACAATTGTTTTAATAAAGAATCTAGCTGTTTAAAAAAAACTTTTGATTCTTTGTCAAATACACTTGATTTACTACCTATGCCAACTCCAGTCGCATTGATCAATTTGTGATCTTCAAGGACTTTTAAAATCCATTGCTTTGATAAGTCGGCAAGCACTATGTCTGTTTCTGTCCATTTTTTATCAATTTCAACTAAACTTTCAATTTCAGAAAATTTAATAATTCCTGGCATTTCAGAAAACCACGGGGATCCAAAAACTAAAGTTCTCAAACCTAGAAGAGAGCGCTCTAAAGCAATCGTTCCAGAGATTGTCACTGGTAAATAATTCTTTGCGCTACTTATAGAGCTTGGATAATCAGCAGAAATAAATTCACAACCAAGTGCTTGAATTAAATTTATGTATTCCGGATTTCTATATAATCCAGCACGGCTAATACCAACTATTGGATTGTAAAATTCAAAATTAGCTTTATGCTCTTTATATAAAATTTTTTCTTTATAACCCTTTGATCTTAGTGCCAAACACATATCAATAAAACTTGAAGAATACAAACCTTCTGGAAAAGAACTTGCCTCAGGCTGCATGCTAGAAAAAATAATAAGTTTTACTTTATTTATTTCAGCTATTCGAGTATTTGCTGATTTTTTTTTATAAATTTCTATAAATCTTTTTTGAGCATAAAGCATTTTTACATATGATAAAAAACTATAATCAGAGTAATCTTTTGGCAGAGGACGTGTATTTTTTGAAAACAAACCTAAAAAAGCATAAAGCCAAATTCTTAAAAAATTTTTCAATTTCTGTCTAATTAATGCAAAAATTGAAAAAAAAAAAATGGTATTAATTTTTTTTATCTCATTACCTCCATAAAGTTTTTTTCTTTGAAAAACATTATCTAAAAAATCTTTTAATACAACTTCTTGGTTTTTATTTTGTATTTTGATGTGCCTTGGTATAACTCTAGTTGAGATATCGCCTAATTGCAGTAAGGGTATTATGGAATTATCAATTACATTTGGATAAAGAAAAATTTGTTTTACAGAAACTACTTCACATGCGATGGATAAAGTTAAAGAATCTATGTGATGAGGGACTCCTGTATGAAAAATGACATTTTTTATCTCATATTTTTTTATTACAGAAGCCAACGCACATACATTGAATACTATTTCGTCTCTTATTAATTTATATTGATTAAGATTTCCGCACCATCTTTCTATAATTGGACTCCAAAAACTTAGAGATTTTCTAATATCAGAAATACTTAACCCTTGTGGTGCGCCATCAAAACTATCGTTCACAAAAAATGGAGTAATTCGTTTGTTAAAAATTGAGACACCATCATAAAAAAAAACATTATCTAAATTATCATAATATTTTTTAATAAGATCAGGTGGAAATGCAATAATAATATTTTTCATAATTTTAATACAGAATAAACATATATTAAATAAAATTAGTAGAATAGTTTTTAAATGCCATCTCTGCTCACTTTCAATCACATTGTCTATATCAACAACTCTCCAGGGAGGTATTGTCAAGCATTTTTCAAACTTATGAATATTTTTTTTTCTAATCCATGAGTCTGCATTTCCCCGGTAAAATTGTTTGGTAAATTTATCTCTTAAAAATCAAGAAACCAAGTGTAACTTTTAATTACACTTTTTCTTAAAAAATATAATTTATAACTTGACAAAGATGAACTCAAGAATATTTTTAATCTCAAAATACTGCCTCAAAAAAGTTAGTTAAGAATAAATATAAATCAATTTATATATAAAATAGGTGGTGAAAAGAAAATGTATTCTAATAAAAATACATATGATATTCTTATGTCGAATATTAATGAAAAGGAAGTAATAGATAATTTAAAAAAATTCATATCTAGCAAAAAATATACTTTTGAATATGATTTAATAAAATATTTTCGAACTAATAATAAATTTTAGCTTGATATGATTGATGATAACAGTAATTATATTAGGATCATCAAATCTACTCATAAGGTTCATTTAATAACTTAAAAATTAATAAAAATATTTATTAGAAATATATTTGAATAAAATTATTCTTATTATTTCAAATTTTAATAGTTTCTAAATAATTGAGTACATATAATAATATTATTATGCATAATATCAATATGAAAAAAATAACTCTACCAAAACTATCAAAAGTTAATTTTTGCAGAGTTTGTAAATCAAAAAATATTACGAAATTAAAAATTATAAAAAGTTTTTATCTAAGTAATTTTGATTTAACTATCGATATTCCATATGCTTGTTGTAATGATTGTAATTTTATATTTCAAATGATGTACGTTGGTGATGATTTTTTAAATTACTATTATTTAAAAAGTCCAATGTTGAGAAGAGATAAGCTCACAAAAGAAGATATTGATCAAAGCAAAAGGTGTTACGATTTTTTTACCAAAAGTTATAAATTAACAAACAAAACAAAAATTTTAGAGATAGGGCCTGGTAATGGGGCGTTGCTAAGATACATTTATAAAAAAGATAAAAGCAAGCTATATTTTTCTGATTTGAGCAAGGAAGCATCTAATGTACTAGAGTCAATTAAAGGTCTGAATAATTTTAATAAATCAAAAATAAATAATTTTGATTTAATAATTATGAGACACTTATTAGAGCATATACATGATTATGATAAATTTTTCTTATATTTAAGAAAAAGATTAAAAAAAAAATCAAAATTATTTATAGAAGTGCCAGACTGGTCTATTTTAGATTTGCATACAGATCCTCTAATTTTTGAACATCTAAGTCAATTTAATGTATATAATTTATGTAAGCTTTTAACAAAAAATAATTTTCAAATTGAAAGTTTAGAAAAAGATATTGTGGTAGATGATCCATCGTCACCTAATAGGATTGTGCGAGTTGTTGCTGAATTTGTTGATGTGCCTTTTTTTAAAAATCAATTTGTAGATTTTTTTAAAAAATTTTATTCCAATACTTCAGCTAATTGGATAGATAATTTAAATAAAATATTGAATAAGTTTAAAAAAAAGAAGGTTGCCCTCTACCCCTCAAGTACATTAACTTTTGAAGCTATAAAGAACTCTGATTTTTCAAACGTAACGGTAACAGGAATTTATGACATCGACAAAAAAAAACAGAATAAAAAGAATTTAGGTTATTCAGTTTATGATCCTTTAAAGCTAAAAAAAGATGACCCTGATTTAATTTTAACTTTTTCAATGGCATATGAACCAGAAATAAGAAGGTTGTTAGAACGAATGAAGCTGAGGGCAAAAATTATTTCGATACAAAACTTGATAGAAAATAATATGTTAAAGTAAATTAAATTTTTCAGGATTTAACGGGTAACCTATAAATCAATGCAATAATGTAAAAATTTTCCACTTTTTAACATAAATTTAAAACCCACATTTTTGAATGTTTTTTTGCTTGCAATATTGTTAAATTTAATTTCAGCATAAATTATTTTGATTTTTGGAAATTTCTTATTATAGAAATTAATTGACTTGTCTAAACAAATTTTTGCTATCCCTTTTCCTCGTTTTGCTCTACAAAGATTAATTGATACTTTTGCAGTTAGTTTATTTCTATCAAACCTAACTGAAGCAATTTTACGATTTTTATCTAAACAAATTAATAAGTTAATATTTTTATTTTTTAGAGATTTTTGAAACCATCTTACATGCTCTTGCATCTTTAGAACTTGAGAATTTCGGAACATGCGACGTGCCAAAAAATCGTTTCTCAATTCAAAAATTTTATGACAGTCAGTATAGTTAGCTGGTCTTACAATAATCATAAATTGTTTTATATAAAATTAATTGATTTGTTTTAATATATTTATTAATTATAACTTTTAAATATTTTATTAAAAATAACGTTAATTAAATACAAAATTACTGTAATAAAACTTACATAATTTTAATGAAGAATAAAAAATATTACTTAAATATAATAAAACAAATTGAAAATTTTAGAAAAAAGAATAATGTAAAATAGATGAATTTACTTCGACTTTCTTTTGAAAAAGATCCTAAAAGAACTCCTTTTATAATGTCTAAAATCTATAGGGATGATGCTAAAATTAGCCGTCTTATAAAAAAATTAACAAATTAAATTATTTAAATTGAAAAATATTCTTATCTCAGGTGGTGGTGGAGCTGGGTCTGTAGAAATATGGAGGATGCTCAAAAATAAATATAATTTATATTTTTGTGATCAGAATGTTGGTCTGATAAACAATACAATTCCTCATAAGATTAAATTTCAAGTTCCACCAGCTAATTCTAAAAATTACTTAGATTATATGGGTTATTTAACAAAAAAATTAAAAATAGATATTTTTGTTCCTGCTGTTGATGAAGAAATATTAGAAATATGTTCTAAGAAAAATAATTTGAAAAATGTATTCTGTCCTAGAAATAAAATAACTTTAATCTTTTTAGATAAATATAAAACTTCTATTTTTTTAAAACAAAATAATTATGATAATCTAAACACACTTATTGTTAAAAAAAAAAAAGATTTTCCACTATTAAATAAGTTGATAGTCAAACCACGAAATGGAAGGGGTTCGTCAAAAATACATACGATTTATAACTATACTCAGTACAAAAGTTATCTTAATTTATATAATTTAAAGTCAAAAGATGTAATAGTGCAAAAATTTATTGACGGAGTGGAATTCACAATATTTGTTGACTGTAAAAATAATGGTGAATTAAAAGCAATAGTACCTATAAAAGTTTTAAATAAAAAAGGAATTACTCTAGCTGGAGAAACTAATAACGATAAAATGATAATCAATTTTGTAAAAAAATTTAATGAAAAAGTAAAATCATATAATTCATATAATTTACAGATTATTAAAAAAAAAAATAAAATATTTGTTCTTGAAATTAATCCAAGAATTTCTACAACATTTATAATGACACTTAAGCTAGGTTATGATCCATTCACAGAAAATGTTCAAAAAAAAATTTTCATACCAAAAAAGAAAATTACACTAAAAAGATATTGGAGTAATATATTTACATGAGTAAAAATTTAATTCATTCATTGAATGATTTTGTTATTTCTGAAATTGGAACAAATCATAATCAAAAAAAATCATTAGTAAAAAAAATGATAAGAGAAATTGCAAAAACTGACTGTCAATGTGTAAAATATCAAATTTATGAACCAGATGAATTGGTTAATAAAAGAGTAATGGCGTCAGAATATGGACTTAATAAATACTATGGAGATATAAGTGCATATAAAATGTTTGATAAATATTTAAAAACACCAAAGCAATGGTTCCCAGAATTAATACATTATGCATCAAAATTTAATTTAAAGACTGCTGCAACAATACATGGTGATAGTGGTATTAGATGGGCCATAAAAAATAAACCACATTATATAAAAATTGCTTCAATGGATCATAATAATTTTCCATTTATAAATAAAATCGTAAGAAAATTAAAAATACCAGTATTAGTATCTTTGGGAATGGCAAAAATTGAGGATATAGAAAAATTAGTAAATATTTTGTCGAGATATAAATATGGCTATGGAATTTTTCATTGTATCTCTCTTTACCCGCCAAAAAAATCAGAATTAAGATTAAGAAATATCGCTTTTTTGAAAAAAAAATTTAATATACCAGTAGGATTTTCTGATCATTCAACAGATGACAAAATTTCAATGATGGCAAAAGAATATGGGGCAACTTTTTTTGAAAAACATATTACTCTTAATCGAAAAATGATTGGGCCAGATCATGCATTTGCATTAAATTTAAAAAACTTAAACAATTATGTGAAAAAAATCAAATCAGTTAAGTCTAAAATAAAAAAAATTAACATCAAAAAATTTTTAAACTTAAGTGAAAGAGAAAAACTTGTAAGAAAAAAATATCTAAAGGGCCTTATAGTTTCAAAAAATTTAAAAAAAAATATAAAAATAACAAGGAAACATATCAAAATTTTAAGGCCTCTTGCAAATGGACTTGAGCCAAAAGATATGTTGAAAATTATCGGTAAAAAAGTTTTAAAATCATTTAAAGAAGATGAAAATTTTAATTTGGATTATATAATATAAGTGAATATTTTAATTTTAGGAGGAACAAAATTTATTGGTGAAGCTTTAGTTAAAAAACTTGTTAAAAATAAATTAAATAAGATTGATATTCTTTCTAAAAAAAAAACACAAATAAAAAATATTAACAAACAATTTCTTTTTAAATTAGAAGATAAATTTTTAAAGGAAAAAAAAACTTATGATTTAATTATTGATTTTATTTCAAGTAACAAAACTCAAATAGCTAATATAAAAAAAAACTTTAGTTTTAAATCTTACTTCTACATTTCGACAATATGGGTAGATAAAAAGAAAAAATATACTGATTCTGTTTCAAAAAATTATAACTCTAATTATTTACCTACAATTACAAGAAATTACATTAATTATAAGCTCGAAGTTGAAAAAATTTTAAGAAGAGAATTTAGAAATAAGATAAAAATTTTAAGATTACCTATAATTTTTGGAATTAAATCTCCTAGAATTCAATATTATATTGATAGAATTTTTTATAATAAACAAATTATTCAGTCAAAAAATTTTGATAAAACTCATATATCTTATTGTGATTTACCAGCTTTGATAGATTTCTTGGTTAACTTTATTAAATATAAAAATAGATATAAAAAAAAAATTTATTATATAATTACTGGGACAATTTCAATGAATGAATTTATTTCTAAAATATCAAAAATATTAAAGCTAGATGTAAAAATATTTTTTTATGAAAAACTTTTTTTATTAAAAAAGAAATATTTATTTAATGATCCCTTTATTAATGAGTACAAAATGAATTTTTTAGGTAAAAATTTAATTAAATTAAAGCCTAAAATTAGCATTAAAAATTTGATAAATTTTAATTTTATTAATGTAATAAATTTAAAAAAAAAAAAAATAATACTTAATGAAGTAATATTTACCAAGAATTATAAAACGAATGAAATTAAGATATTCAAAAGATAAGAAATTAAATACATTACTTGGAAATATATTTGTTTTAGGCAAACAACTAAAATTATATCAAAAAAATAAAAAATACTTTAAATTAATTAATAAAAAAAAATTTAAAACTCAAATTGACTTAGAGATTCATAAAAAATTATCAACTATATTGAAAAGATACAACAATAAGACTATAATTTCAGAAGAAGATAAAATAAGATCAAAATTACCTTGTGAATTTTGGCTAATAGATCCTATTGATGGCACGAGAAGTTTAATTGATGGATATGATGGCTATGTAATTCAGGGTGCCTTAATGATAAAAAAAAATCCAATATTTTCTTTTATTTTTGCACCAAATAAGAATTTATTGTGGTATGCTTTAAAAGGTAAGGGTGTTTTTCTAAATGGAAAAAAAATTAAAAAAATTGAAAATTTTAAAGATATTCTAATTGATAATTATCCAACACCTAGAGGTATTGCAAAAAAGATTTATACCCGACTTTCCATGAAAAACTATATTGAATGTGGTTCTTTAGGGCTTAAATGTGCACTAGTAGGAAATAATGATGCAAATTTATTTGTTAAGGATATAAAATATTATGATTGGGATATTATGCCTGCACTTTTAATAATTAGAGAGCAAAAATACCTCATGAGAGATTTGAGTGGAAATTTAATTAAATTATCTGATGATTTAAAAAAAAATAATGGACTAATTGTTACTAATAACCATAAATATTTAAAAGATGTTTTAAAAAATATATGAAAAAAAAAATTCTAATTATTGCAGCCCACCCAGATGATGAAATTATTGGATGTGGAGGAACTTTATTAAAACATATTTTCAATAAAGATGATGTATTTGTAGTTTATGCCTCAGATGGAGAAAGTTCCAGAATTAATGGAAAAAGTAAAATTTCTAAAAGAAAAAAACAAGCAATAGAAGTAGCCAAAAATGCAAAAATAAAAAAATTTTATTTTTTAAATTATCCAGATAATCAAATGGATAAAATAAATTTACTTAAAATATCTAAATCAATTCAAACTATTGTAGATAAAGTTGAGCCAGATATTGTATATACACATCATTACAATGATTTAAATATTGATCACAAGATTACATTTGAGGCAACAATGGTTGCTTGTAGGCCAGTTAGAAAAAAAAACATCACAGAAATATATTCTTTTGAGATTCTTTCAAGCTCTGAATGGCATGGAAGATCATGCTTAAATTTTAAACCTAATGTTTTTGTAAATATAAATGATTTTTTTCAAAAAAAAATAAGTTTAATGAAAATTTATAATAATGAAGTTATGCATTCACCACACCCAAGAAGCATAAGGTCTATTACCTCTAAAGCAGCATCAAGAGGTTCTGAAGTGAATGTTTTATATGCAGAAGCTTTCGAATTAATTCGAATAATTAAATGAAGATCAAGACTTTAATTATAGGTCTAGGAAAAATAGGTTTTGACTACGATTTCAAAAAAAAATTTTTTTTAACTCACTTTAAATCTTTTTATAAAAATAAAAATTTCAAAATTGTAGGTGTTTGTGATAAAAACTTTAAAAAAAATAATTATTTAAAAAAAAAAAAAATTCCTCTTTTTTTTGACTTCAAAAAAGTTATTAAAAAACTTAATCCATCATTAGTCATTGTGGCAACACCAACGAATACTCATATGCAAATATTAAGATATCTATTAAGATTTAAAGATATTAAATTAATATTATGTGAAAAACCACTTGGTAAAAATTTGGATCAAGCTCAAAAAATAAAACAATTAAGAAATTCAAATAAAATATTTGTTAATTACATGCGATCTACAGATAAAATATTCGAAAAAGAAATTATTAGAAAAATAAAAAAAGAAGACCAATTATATATAGATATATTTTATAAAGGAAGCTTGGAGAATAATGCTTGTCATTACTTACATTTATTAAATAAATATTTTAAAAATTACAAATCAATCAAAAATGTTAAAAAATATAATAATAGTCAATTTGATTTTGATATTGATTATGGAGCAAAAGTTAAAACAAGATTCTTATCTTCGTGCTCTAGAAATTTAACTTTAGATACCATGAGATTTATTAATAAAAAAAATATATTTAATTATGATAATGGTGGCCACATAATTTATAATTTTACTAATGTTGATAATCCAGTATATTCATCAAAAAATTATTTTAAATTAAAAAAAATCATAAAAAATAAATTTTATGAAAATTCCCAAAAATATATTGTAGAGAATATATCGAATTTTTTTTTAAATAAAAAACATTATCTATGTAATTTGTCTGAGGCTATAAAAATTCACAAAATTATTAATATTATAAAACATGAAAAATAATTATCAACTTGCATTGAATGGTGGAAAAAAATTAATTACTAAAAAATTTAAGAGATTTAACACTTATGATACAAAAGAAAAAGATGCTGCAAATAAAGTAATTAAATCTGGTATTTTGTCTCAATATATAGCGGCGCCAGGAAATTTTTTTGATGGTGGTACTTATGTTAAAAAATTTGAAAAAAAAATTGAAAAATATTTTAAAGTCAAAAAAGCTATTTTAGTAAATTCATGGACCTCAGGATTGATAGCTGCAATTGGTGCTTTAGATGTTGAGCCTGGTGACGAGATTATTACAGCGCCTTGGACAATGTGTGCAACAGCTACTGCCATTCTTCACTGGAATTGTATACCTATTTTTGCAGATATTGAATCTGATACATTTTGTATAGATCCTCAATCAGTGGAGAAATTAATCACAAAAAAAACGAAAGCTATTTTATCTGTCGATATTGCTGGTCAATCAGCTGACATGATTTCTCTAAGAAAAATTGCTAAAAAATACAATATAAAAATCATTTCTGATAGTGCTCAAGCTCCAGGTTCAATTTATCATAAAAAATACACTGGTACTATTTCAGATATAGGGGGGTTTAGTCTAAATTATCATAAACATATTCATACTGGTGAAGGCGGAATATTAGTTACAAATAATTTAAAATTAGCACGAAGAATGTCTTTAATTAGAAACCATGCAGAAGCTGGGATATTAAGAAATGATAAACTTAACAATATGATTGGTTTCAATTTTAGATTGGGAGAAATTGAGGCATCTATGGGCATTGAGCAGCTAAAAAAATTAAAAAGTATTGTTAAGAGCAGACAGCAAGTTGCGAACAAAATAAATAAGGAATTAAAAAAATTAAGCGGACTAACTATACCTAAAGTTAGAGACATGTGTACTCATGTTTATTATGTTTATCAGATGAAAATTGATGAAAATAAAACAGGAGTAAGCAGAGATTTAATTCATAAAGCGCTGGTTGCAGAAGGAATCGAATATCTGGGAACTAAATTTTCAAATCTTCATTTAATGCCCCTTTATCAAAATAAATTAGCTTATGGTTCAAAAGGTTTTCCATGGAATCTAAATAAATCTAAAAATAAAGTTAGTTATAAAAAAGGAATTTGTCCAGTAGCTGAAAATCTACACGATAAAACATATATTGGTTTTCAAATGTGTCAGTTTGAGATGAGCAAAAAAGAAACTGAATTATTTATTAATGCATTTAAAAAAGTATGGAAAAACCTTGATGAATTAAAATATAAAAAAAAAATATGAAGAAATGTTGCTTTATATCTTGTTCAGATGCTGGGTCTTCAAATTTGATTTATTATTGGTATTTAAATAATAAAAAAATATATAATTTTTTTTTTAATTTGTCTGGTCCTGCAAAAAAAATTTTTAATAAAAAAAATACAAAAGTTAGTAAAAAAATAGACTTTATCATTACCGGCACAGGGAAAAATAACAAAAAATACATAAAAAAAATTTTATTTGGAAAAAAAAATAATATAAAAACAATTTCTTTTGTGGATCATTATACTAATTATTACGCAAGATTTTTTTATAATAAATCTTTAATTTTACCTGATGAAATTTGGACATTCGACAAAGCTTCATTTGCACTTGCTAAAAAAATTTACAACGGAACCAGGGTATTAAAAAAAAAAAATTATTATTTAGATTTTATTAAAAAAAACTATCTAAAAATCAATAAAGGTAAAAAATTAAAAAAGAATGATAATTTAAAAATACTATTTTTACTTGAACCTTTAAAGATAAGTTACAAAATACAAAATTTAATATGTTTTAAAATAATAAATTTCTTAAAAAAATATAAAAAAAAAATTAAATTAACTTTTCGTTTACATCCATCAGAAAAAAATAACTTAATAATGAATAGCATTAGTCAAAAACTATCTAATAATCAAAATATATCTATTTTTAGAGATAAGGGTAATAATATTATTAAATCTCTATATTCAGCGGATGTTATAATAGGAGGGCAAACTTATGCATTGGTTTTATCTTTAAAATTAAAGAAAAAAATATACACTTTTCTGCCATTAAGAAATTATCCTTTTAATTTACCATTTAAAGGAATTAACAAAATTTAAAGTTAAAATGAAATATTGTATTGAATGTTTACAACCTGATACTAGGCCAAATTCAAAATTTACAAATAAGATTTGTCCAGTTTGTAATTACAAAAAAACTTTATCAAAGGTGAATTGGGAAGAGCGTTTTGATATACTAAAAAAAATAATTAAGCCTTATAGAAATAAAAAACCCTATAATTGTATAATTGGAGTGAGTGGTGGTAAAGATAGCACCAGACAAGCTTTATGGGTAAGAGAAAAACTTGGTTTGAATCCTTTATTGGTATGTCTTGCCTATCCTCCAGAACAAGTAACTGAAATTGGTGCAGACAATATTTCAAATTTAATTAATCTTGGTTTTGACGTAGAAATAGTTTCAATTTCACCTCAATTTTGGAAAAAATTATTAAGAATAGGTTTTTTAGAGCATTGTAATTGGGCTAAATTTACTGAGCAAGCAATAATAAGCTCTGTGCCAAGAGCTGCAATACGACACAAAATAAACCTAATTTTTTGGGGAGAAAATCCTGCCGACAGTGTAGGTGATTTAAAAACTGCGAACAAAGATGTGAATAAAGGCTATGATGGAAATAATTTAAAAAACATGAACACAGTAAGTGGAGGTAATGTGGACTGGATATCTAGGAAATATAATTTGCCGATAGATAAACTTTATCATTTTAAGTTTCCAACTGAAACAGAATTTCAAAAAAATAAAATTCAAATTATATATCTTGGATGGTTTTGGTCTGATTGGACTATAAAAAGAAATGGTTTAATAGCAAGTGTATATGGGCTTAATTTAAGAAAAGATAAATTTGAAAATACACAAGATATAAGAGGATTTTTTTCTTTAGATGAAGATTGGGTGACATTAAATCAAATGATTAAATATTATAAGTATGGTTTTGGAAGGATTTCAGATTATGTAAATGAAGATATTAGAGAAAAATATATTACTAGAGATGAAGGTATCAAAATTATCAGTAGATACGATCATGTTTGTTCAAAAAAATATATAAAATCATTTTGTAAATATATTAATATATCAGAAGATCATTTTTGGTTTGTTGTTAGAAATAATGTAAATAAATCGCTTTTTCAAATTGATAATAAACAGAATATAATTAAAAAATTCGTTGTAGGTACTGGTTTATAAAAACAAATGACTGTAGCAATTTTAAAATATAGTTCATCAAATATATCATCTTTATCAAATTGTTTAAAATCTCTAAATGTAAAACATTATATCTGTTCATCAACAAACGATTTGAACTACGCAACTACAATAATTCTACCAGGTGTTGGAACATATGAAGATGTGGTTGATGAAATCAAAACAAATAATACTTTTAATTTAATTAAAAAAAAAGCTGCAGATGGTTGTAAAATAATTGGAATATGTATTGGTATGCAAATTATGGCTGATTATGGCAAAGAACTTTACCAAAAAAAAACAAAAGGACTAGGAATAATTAATGGCGAAGTGATAAAAATGAATGAATTTCACATTGGCTGGAATTACTTACTTGATAGTTCAAAATCAGAAAAATTTAAAATATTTAATCAAAAAAGTTTTTATTTTAATCATTCAAATTGCATAAAACTTAGAAATAAAAAAAATCAAATTTTTTATTCAAAGGTTGGAAATCATAATATACCTTCATTAATTGTTAATAAAAATATTTTTGGATTCCAATTTCACCCAGAAAAAAGCCAAATTTATGGAAATAAAATTTTAAAACATATAATTTATTATAAGTAATGAGTAAAATAGCAAGATACAAATTATGAATAAACGATTAACAGCGATGGTATCCATTTTAAATGGAATGGTAGTTCAGTCATATTCATATAATAAATATTTACCAATTGGTACTCCTGAAATAGTTTGTGAAAATTTGTCTAGATGGAACGCAGATGAAATTATTATTTCATTAATAGATTTATCTAAAAAAAAGTGTCCTCCGAATTTAAAATTATTAGAAAAAATTTCATCATCAAATATTTCAACTCCATTGATTTATTCAGGTGGAATCCGAAATGTTCAAGATGCGACAAACGTAATAAATTCAGGAGCTGATAGAGTTGTAATTGATTGTATTTTACAAGAAAAAAACATTGATTTAATAAACAACATTTCAAATAAAATTGGATCACAGGCACTAATTTTATCAATACCAGTAATCATAAAACGTGATCATCTTTACAGATATGACTATATTTCTAATCATGAAATTCCATTTAATAATATTATTAAAACTCTAGATGCTCTAAATTTTTCGGAAGTTTTAATTATAGACAAACTTAATGATGGTGGTGATGAGTTCAACTTAAAAATATTAAATTTAGTTCATAATTACTTTAATTGTAACTTGATGGTATTTGGTGGGATAAGTAATTATAAAATTATTAAAGAATTAACAAAATTTGATCAAGTAAGTTCTATAGTTATTGGTAATAGTCTAAATTATAAAGAAATCCAGATATCTAATATAAAAAATAAATTTAAAAAAAAATTTCGTAAGGTGAATTATGAATGATGTTTTTTTATGTAAAAGATGTTTGTATCCATCGTCCCATCCCTTAAAAATTACCTTTAACGAAGAAGGAATTTGCTCTGGCTGTATTGTTCATGAAGAAAAAGATACTTTAGATTGGAAATATAGACTTTTAAAATTAAGAAAAATAATAAAAGAATATAAAACAAAAAAAAATGCGTATGATTGTATTATTCCCGTAACTGGTGCAAATGACTCACATTTCATTGTTCATTTTGCTAAAAATATATTAAAATTAAACCCTCTTCTTGTTCATTATAATAAATATTACAACACCCCTATTGGTATTAAAAATCTTGCTAACTTAAGAATAAAATTTGATTGTGATATATATTTTAAAAATATTGATCCAAAACTAATTAAAAAAATTACTAAAGAAACAATGCACATGACAGGAAGTGTGTATTGGCATTGTCTTGCGGGACACACTGTTTATCCTGTTCAAGTTGCTAGGGATATGAAAATACCATTAATAATTTGGGGCGAACATCAAGGATTGCAGCAAGTTGGAATGTTTTCCCATAAAAATGAAGTTGAAATGACAAGAAGGTATAGAAAAGATCACGATCTCATGGGCTTTGAACCAAAAGATTTAATTAAAATTTCAAATAATTTATCTATAGAAGATTTGCATCCTTATGAATATCCAGATGATAAGATAATTAATAAAATTGGTATTAGGGGAATTTATTTAGGAAATTATGTGAGATGGGATCCAATTACACAGCATAATTTAATGATAAAAAAATTTGGATATAAATCATCTAGATTAGAGAGAACTTTTGACGCTTATGATTATATTGATAGTTATATTTATACTGGAGTCCACGATAAAACTAAATATTTAAAAAATGGCTATTCAAAAGTTACAGATCATGTTTGTAGAGAAATAAGATATAAACGAATTTCAAGGGAATATGGCAAAAAGTTAATTAACTTTTATGAAAATAAAAAAGATAAATTTGAAATTCTTTTTACTAATTGGTTAGAAATAAATTCTGGAAGCTTAAATTTATTTTATAATGAGATAAGAAATGACTCTATTTGGAAAGAGGTGAGTCCTAATATGTGGAAAAAAAACTACCCCTCTTTTAAAATTAAAAAAAACTCAAAAAAAGAAAAAAATATTAAAAATATTTATAAAATTAATGACAAGATTAATTGTAATAAAATGAATAAATATATAATTTTTGGCAAAGGTATATAAATTTTATTAATAGAAAAAACAAACTTAGAAAAAAGTATATATAAAGATTAAATTTAAATTTATATTCAATATTTTTTATTTTTTTTAAAATTTAATAAATAATTAAAAAAATTATAAAAAGATGTTATCTCACCCTAAGACTATGCTTTTGAATAACTATAGAAATAAACAAGGATGAATTCATTTTATTATGAAATTTAATATGTTAACCAATTGTTTTTTAAAAAGATTGAAAAGATACAAATGTATCAATTTTATAAAATAAAAAATTGATCAAATATAAAACGAAGTATTGCATAGGAGCTTGTGATATTTAAAAGTATAAATAAAAATAAATTATAATACTAATCCAAAATCTAATTGGTTGTGAAACTCACCTCCATAAAAGAGATGTGCTAATCTTTTTCCCTCTAAAATAAAGCCATTTTTTTCAAGTACTTTGATACTTCCAATATTTCCTTCAGCCGCACCAGCAAATAATTTATTTAATCGATACTTGGTTTTTGAAATTTGTATAATTTCTGAAACAGCAAAGCATCCTGCTCCCTTACCCCAGTAATTAGTATCACCAATCACATATGTAATTTCTGCACGCTTATGTATGCTACTTAAACCATTAATTTGTATATTGCCAATATGTTGATTATTATGGAAAATTCCATATAAATCGATATTTTTATTATTAAGGCAAGCATTAACAAATTCTTTTTGTTTTTCCAATGTAAATGTGCGGTATTGATTATTAGAATAGCGTGTTACATTTTTATCTTTATACCAGTCCACATATAATTGAGTCACATCAGAAACAGCTAATATTTTTAATTGAAATCTCATTTTTTTTTATTATTGATAGCTTCAAACATTTTTTCAGCAATCTGCCAATCTTCAATCGTATCAATGTCCATAGCTCTATTACGAGGTATCAATATAGGAGAAGCGTCATCACTAATTATTGTTTTGTTTTCTAACCAAGCATCCGCTAATCCCCAGTAAAATTGACCAGCATCATGAAAAGCCTCTTCTAAATCCTGAGATCTAGAATTATAATTTTTGGGATAAAACATCTCTATTTCTTTATTTTTCTTAAGTCGAAATGATCGTTGAATTGGATAAGCAAAATTTGTTGCAGGGAAAACATAATTCGAACCAGAACTCTTTAAAATTTTTAAACCACTTTGAAGATCACTTTTTTCAATGAAGGGTGCCGTAGCATAAATACAACAAACATAAAGTGGTTTTTGATAATGTTCGATTTGCCATTTTATTGCATGAGAAATTACTGGAACTGTTTCAGTATAATCGTCTGAAAGTGATTTTGGTCTTATAAAAGGTACCTCTGCTCCATAATTTTTTGCTAAATCAGCTATCTCAGCATCATCAGTACTTACAATAATTTTATCAAAACATTTACTTGCAAATGCTAGCTCAATAGACCAAACAATAATTGGCTTACCACAAAAAATTTTTATATTTTTTTTTTTAATTCGTTTACTACCAGCTCGTGCGGGTATTACACAAAGATTCATATAATTATCATCTTTTTTTTAGAGTTTCTATAACATATTTTTGATCTTCATTTTTAAGCATTGCAAACATTGGGATACTAATTGCTTCCTGATGAAATTTTTCTGCCACAGGAAAATCATTTTTTTTAAAACCTAAATTTTCATAATATGGGTGTCGATGGACAGGAGTGTAATGCAAATTAACTTCAATATTGTTTTTTATTAACTCATCGTAAACTTGCCTTTGAGATTTATTATTAAAATTATTTTTAACAAGAACAGGATATAAATGATAGCTAGAATATACATTTGGTGCTTGCCAAGGAGTTACTAATGATAGGTTTTTAAGTTCAGTATCATAACATTCAGCTATTTCATGACGACGACTAACATACTTATCCAATCGACTCATTTGGTTTAATCCTATAGCTGCATGTATATCGCTCATTCTATAATTGAAACCAAGGTCTATCTGCTGATAATTCCAAATTTCATCTTTATGACGTTCTTTCATTTTTGTTTTATCATTTACAATGCCATGGGTTCGTAATCTGAATAATTTATCTGCAATACTCTTATTATTAGTTAAGGCCATGCCCCCTTCAGCAGTAGTAATAATTTTGACTGGATGAAAACTAAAGATTGTAATATCGCTGTGAATACATGAACCAACTTTTATTTGATTATAAGATGCACCAATTGCATGAGATGCATCTTCAATTATCTTAAAACCATATCGTTTTGACAGGTCATGAATGTTGGACATATCACACGGTTGACCAGCAAAGTGAACTGGAATTACAATTTTAGGTAGCTTTCCTAATTTTTCTGCTTTTATTAATTTTTCTGATAACGCATCAGCACTCATATTGTAAGTTTGTGGATCAATATCAACAAAGTCTATATCTGCACCACAATAACGACCACAATTAGCAGAAGCTACAAAAGTATTAGGTGAAGTCCACAACCAATCCCCTGGACCCAAATCTAATGCAAGGCAAGCAATATGAAGTGCGCTAGTTGCACTATTTACTGCAACCGCATGATTGGCTCCACAATAACTAGCTACTGCTTGTTCAAATTTTGGAACTGTTGGTCCTTGAGTTAAAAAATCTGAACGTAATACTTTTTCAACCTCATCGATATCAGATTCAGTAATTTCTTGTCTGCCACAAGGAATCATGTTTTAAATTTTACCCATAAAATCTTGGTTGGTATTAATCCATTTTTGTAAGTCAGATTCTGTCATCCATTCTGTATTATTATTACTACTATAAATAAAATCTGCAGGCACCTTTTTACCATTATTTATAAGTGAATTATCCTTTTCCCATTCAAAAATCTGAGGTAAAATTTTATAATAACTCGAATATTCATATGTTGAGACGCTATCCTCGCTACTAATCATTTGTTCATGCAATTTTTCACCTGGACGAATACCTATAATTTTATGCTTAGCCTGCGGTGCAATAACCTTAGCAATATCTGTGATTTTCATAGAAGGGATTTTTTTAACATAAATTTCACCTCCCACCATATCTTCAAAAGCATGCCACACTAATTCAACACTTTGATCAAGTGAGATCATAAAACGGGTCATTCTTTCATCGGTAATGGGTAATTCTCCTTGATTTTTCAATGTCATAAAATATGGAATTACAGAGCCTCGTGATCCCATTACATTTCCATATCTTACAACAGAAAAGGATGTTTTATGTCCACCAGCATATGATGCGTTACTTGCAGTAAATAATTTATCAGATGCTAACTTGGTCGCTCCATATAAATTAATTGGACTACTTGCTTTATCAGTTGAAAGAGCCACAACTTTTTTTACTTTTTGATCAATGCAGGCATCTATTAAATTCATAGCTCCATTAATATTAGTTTTAATACATTCAAATGGATTATACTCTGCAGTAGGAACAATTTTAGTTGCAGCAGCATGAACAACAAAATCTACACCATATAAAGCCCGTTGAAGTCGATTTTCATCACGAACATCTCCTATAAAAAAACGCACTCTATTATCATCTTTAAATAGTTTTGCCATCTCCCACTGTTTCATTTCATCACGTGATAAAATCACTAAACGTTTAGGGTTATATTTTTTTAATGTAAGTGGAACAAAGCTATGACCAAATGAACCTGTGCCACCTGTAATTAAAATAGAAGAGTTCTTTAGCATTTCTGTTAATTAATTATTAATAATTTTTTGTAATAATTTAGTGATAACATCAACTTATTTTATTTTGAATAATCTATCTTATACTTATATTAAAAGGTGTGTTGTGTCTAAGATTTATTTTTACAAATCATTAGTATTTTTTTGGAAATTTTTATTAAGTTTGATTAATTCTTCGAATGTTCCTTCGTTTATAATTTTACCTTTTTCTAATAACAAAATTTTATCACAATTTTTTACTGTACTTAAACGATGGGTAATTAAGATAATAGTGATATTTTTATTAAGATTATTTATTCCATCCATAACGGCTTTTTCAGTTTCATTATCTGGGGGGTTCGTTGCTTCATCTAAAATTAGAACTTTAGGATTGTGATATAAAGCTCGCGCAATTCCAATTCGTTGCCGTTTTCCACCTGATAATCTAACTCCTCTTTCACCAGTAGTGGTTTGATATAGCTGGGGGGGGGTATTTTTAGTTTTCTGTTTTTGGGTGTTTGATTATTTATTAAAGATAAATCTTTATCACAAAAAAATAAATTATATTTTTCTTAAATAAATTAAAAATTCAATTGAACCATCACCTCTAGCACCTGTTATTAAAATATTTTCAATTTAATCTGTTAATTTTTTAACTAAATGACTAATTTTTGCATCATCTTGATATATTTTAGCCATTATTGATGCGGCTTTTTTTGGAGACTCGTTAAATGCTAAGCGTAACAAATTCATCCAGTTAACATTATTTTTTTTTCTAATATTTTCAATTTTTTTTATGATGTTTAGGTAGTAATTTTTACTTTTCATATAGTATAAATACACTAATTAGTTTACAAATGAAAAAAAAAGATTTGTTTTTTACTGGATAAAAATAATAATTAGCTATGACACTACAAAAATAAGACAATTACACATCAATAGAGGAGCGTATATTATGTTGGTTGTGAGAAAAGTTAACGTTAAAGACAGCAAAGTTATTTTTGATTGGCGAAATGATGATTTGACACAAAAAATGTTTCGCAACTCTGAACTTGTTGAATATGAGGGGCATTGTAAGTGGCTTACCACAACGCTCAAAAATGCTAATTGCTGTCTACTTATGTGTGAACTAAAAGAAGGAAAGCCAATAGCGGTTGTTCGTTTTGATATAGAGGGGCATTCTGCGGAAGTGTCGTTAAACTTATCACCTTTAGAACGAAGAAAAGGACTTGCTCCTAAGTGTTTGACATTGGCAATAGATTATTTTGAAAAACAGTATCCATCTATATCAAAACTTATTGCTGAAATCAAAACTTTGAATATAGCGAGTAGAAAATCATTTGAAAAAGTTGAATTTATGCTTGATAAAGAAGAAAAGAACTTTTGGTATTTTAGTCTTTCAATCAATAAATGAATAAATAATCGTTTGAAACTTACTAATCTCCTATCGAGTAGTCCATTGATATTGTTATGTCTCAATAGCTCCCTTCGAACTTGCTGAAAAGTGAAATAAGCATTTAAGGTACAAAATAATGAAGCTGTTATTAGGGGCTGAGTAAAATAGTTACGGAGTACTAGAATTAAGTTCAAATATACTCTTAGAATGATCACAAAGTATGTAACCATTTTTAACGTTACTATTGAATTACTGTGAAAAATTTATAAGTATTAATAAAAGATACAATATAAAAATATTTTACAATTTTAAAAAAATATTCAATTATGACTACGTCTTTGTATTGGGTTTCACTAAAATCTTACCAAGTTACTTCTTTCAAAATTTTTTAATCAATCTTCAGGATATTAATCAAAACGAACACTTTTTATAATGTTTTCTTTAATTAAAATTATTAAAGCTCAAAAAAAACCCCAACTGTTTAAGCTGGGGTTATAAAATAAAATATCAAATATCTTTGAAGTTATTTAAAAATTTTTTCAGTGCATAAATCAAGCCAATTGAGCTATTAGTACTGGTCAGCTACACGCATTACTGCGCTTCCACATCCAGCCTATCAACGT
>Ga0209335_10001168_pt1 | contig 30921 bp, 30 predicted proteins | sample COG_09_FD_184753 | JGI IMG/M metagenome (GOLD analysis project Ga0209335, IMG submission 184753) | Pelagic Microbial community sample from North Sea - COGITO 998_met_09 (SPAdes) (version 2) | ecosystem: Environmental > Aquatic > Marine > Neritic zone/Coastal water | place: Helgoland, sampling...
TTCAAATTAAACGAATACGAATGGCAAGGTATCACTCAATATAATGCGAACAGCTTACTAGGTAGAGACGCGCACAACGACGGACTCGTAGTAAGCTCAATACCCTCATTGGGGACTATTGGGATCATCTCGAGCGTAAGAAATGAGAGACGAATACTTTTGGTAATAGGTGATGAAAGTACCGACGCGACATTCGACTCAAAAGCACAAAACCTCATTAATCAGGCGTTTAAAAAATTCACGACCATCCATTTGTTGCAGCCTTGGGTACCGATTACTCAACTCGCCGTTGCCCATGGCTTCAGTGAATCCCTTGAAATCGGGTCGCAAGAGAAGGTGTCCGTCACCATTCCGAGAAAAAGTGAGCGAGAACTTGAAGTTACGATCGAGAGCATAGAACCACTGATAGCTCCAATTAAATCTGGAGATGTTGTTGCCAAACTTTCAGTCAAACTAGAAAAAGACACGATTCTAACTTCAGATTTAGTCGCACTAAAGGGAGTCGGGCGGGCAGGCATAATGGTTCGAGGGTGGAAAAGGTTAAAATCATGGATATTACAAATTCTTGAATTCGAGGAAAATAATTAGTCTTGTCTACCCAAATTTTTGAAAATCTGTAATGAACACAGAAAATAATAAAAAAACTGAAGGCATTGAGTACCCAATGTTGTTTCCGATTAAAGTGATCGGCGCGTCAACATCCAGTTATGAAAAAAACGTTCTTGAAATACTCAGGAAACATGCGCCCGATGTAGATGACCATAAAGTGGTTTCAAGCGAGAGTAAAACAAAAAAATATACAAGCCTAACCTGTACCTTTTCTGCTCAATCTCGTGAGCATTTAGAGGAAATTTACAGCGCATTGAAGGCCAGCCCACTGGTATCAATCGTGATATAGCAATGCGTAAAATTAACGTCAGACCGAAAGAATCAAGTTGTGATTATTAAATCACTTGGCTTATTGCCTTATGACGAATCGCTCGAAAAAATGAGGAAATTCACTCGTGAACGCTCTAAATCGACCGAAGATGAATTATGGTTGGTGGAGCATCCGCCAACATACACCCTAGGATTAAAAACAAAACCAGAACATATTCTCAATCACGACCATAAAATACCGCTCATTCAATCTGACCGAGGCGGCCAAATTACTTACCATGGCCCTGGTCAAATCGTTGCATACACGCTGTTTGACCTAAGGAGACTAAACTTAACCGTTAGGAAAGCCGTGAGATTATTAGAGCAAACTACGATTAACTTGTTATCATCCTTAGGTATTGCAGCCTGTGGAAACGACGCTCGACCAGGGGTTTATGTTAACAGTAAAAAAATAGCTTCATTAGGGCTTAAAATTAAAAACGGATACTCGTATCATGGAGTAGCTCTGAACGTTGACATGGATCTGAAGCCCTTTGATAACATCAATCCCTGCGGATATCCCGATTTAAATGTGACGCAACTCAAAGAATTGGATGTTAACCTCTCCATTGATGAGGTACGTCAGTTGTGGGCCAATCAATTTATATTGTCCTTTAGTAACTAGTTTTATGAAGAAAACATTATGAATACCAAAGTTATCAGGGAGACTGGGGTTGAAAAAACCGCAAAGAACCCCATCAAAATAAAACCCGTCGAACCAATCAAAAAACCTGATTGGATTCGTATCAAACTCCATACGAGTACGAAATTTCAAGATGTAAAAGCAAAACTTCGTAAAAGCTCACTGCACACTGTTTGCGAAGAAGCTACTTGCCCGAACATTGGCGAATGTTTTTCAAAAGGTACGGCGACATTCATGATTCTTGGCGATCTATGCACGCGGAGATGTCCATTCTGTGATGTAGCACACGGTCGACCCAACGGGGTTGATGAAGCTGAGCCTGAAAGACTAGCGAGCACAATAAAGGACATGAATCTTAAGTATGTTGTCATTACGAGTGTTGATCGAGATGATCTTAGAGACGGTGGCGCTGCTCACTTCGCCGACTGCATCAAAGCGATACGTTCAGCTTCACCTAATATTAAAGTTGAAGTTCTTACCCCCGATTTTAGAGGCAGACTTGACACGGCCATTGCCTTATTAAGCTCGCAACTACCGGATGTTATGAACCACAACCTCGAGACAGTCCCTCGTTTATATAAAAAAGCCAGACCCGGAGCAGACTATCAACATTCTTTAGACTTACTTCATAACTTTAAAAAAATAAATCCTCGGGTGATTACCAAATCTGGCGTCATGGTGGGGTTAGGTGAATCTGATTCAGAAATTGAGGAGGTCATGCGCGACTTGAAGAGACATGAGGTAGACATGGTTACGATTGGACAATATTTACAACCTACAAAAGGTCACCTACCTGTCCATCGCTACGTGCATCCTGATCAATTTCGACGATTCGAGGAAATAGGGCTCGCTATTGGATTTAAACATGTCGCATCAGGACCATTAGTTCGATCGTCTTATCACGCAGATGAACAGGCTGGAGCAAGTCTTACTGAAAATTCCTGAGTATGGCTTGCGAAACCTGCTCTGAACCTAATTGAGTTAAACAATCACTTTCGCTGTTCACGTGTCGGTCACAACCCTCTTGAAGACAAGGAACACAGGATCCAGAGCCTTGAATTAAAGTTACGTTACCGGAAGACTGAGACCCCAACTGCGCCCAGGGCGCGGCGTCACTTGTATGTCCTGCAGGCCACGGCCCCCACACCAAAGGGCTTGAGGGACCAAAAATAGCTACGGTAGGGTTGCCGGTTGCTGCAGCCATATGGGTTACAGCAGTATCTGTACCGACGTAACAACCTGCCGGATAAATCAACCGAACTAATTCATCAATTTTGAGGCGATTTAACAGGTTCAGAACCCTTGTATCATTAGCGTGTAACTGTTTCAAAACGTCAGATTCTGTTTCATTTAAAAGACCCGACAGTATGACCCCAATGTCATGGTCAAGACATTTCTGAATTAATTCTCTCCACCGCGTAATTGGCCATTCTTTATAACGGAACTTTGGAGTTAAATGCATCACCACATAGCGATCTTTAAATCGCCAACTATTAAATTCAGACACATAGCTACTGCCTTCGCTTAACCGCTCAGGTATCTGTGGTGCGATTTTGTGTTTACCCAATAAATTCGCAACAATGTCGTGGTACATTGCTAGTGTATGACGGCCAAATCCATCAAACTCCACTGAATCATGGAGCACCCACCTCTTCCACGCCGATTGCTTGCGGCTGATGATAGTCCCATAACGTTTTTTACCCATTAACCAAGCATATAACGTAGGTCTATCTCCTGGCAGGAGCGATATAGCAACATCATAACGTTGAAAGTGTTGATATATAAATCTGAAGTGCTCTCTTGTGCCAATCCGCTCGCCGATAGAAATTACATGATCCAATTCTGGATTAGATAACAATCCAGACTCAGTACCTTGAAACACCAACGCATCCAGTTGAGCATTAGGGTAACGGACTCTTAGTGCGTGAATTGCCGATGTCGATAAAAAAACATCGCCCACCCTTCGGGTACAGATAAGTAAGATTTTCAATCAAATTTCTCCAAAAAGAGCGCCTTAAATCTCTAAAGCCCTATTTGCTCGAGGCCAATGTTCGCCTTAATACGGTCCGAGCCCATTATGGCCCTTAGCCTCTCCTGATTCCTCTCCAAACTGCCTCTATCATTTTCTGTATGCCATAGGTGCAGCGTTGGAGTGGCTTGTCTTGCATTTTTATGTTTTACTCCATTTTTTAAAAGACGCACGACCAAATCTGAATCTTCAAGTCCCCAACCTTCATACTGTTCTTCAAAACCATTAACCTTAAATAAATCAGACCTCCAAGCTGAAAAATTACAAGTCTTAACTCCCTCCCAACGAGAAGGCGATGACTTCCTAAATGGTGTAAGCCATGTAGATGAAATTAAAGGCATCAGGCGGTTAATGTCTCGAACAAAATAATACTTAAGTATGGTCCAACTGTGCCACTGGCCAATCCCAACATCATGTGTCAATATTTTCTGCGTAAGTGTCCGACTTAGAAGTACTCGGTTACCGGCTAAAAAGTAGCCGTGTTCAGCTAATTTTTTATGATTTGAAACAAAGCTTGTTCGCGGGATACAGTCACCATCTGTAAATATTAAGTATTCACCTCTTGAGGCCCTTATAGCCTTGTTACGAATTGCCGCAGCCCTGAATCCAAGGTCCTCATGCCATACATGTGATATTTCAAAGGGCGCGTCTAATTTAAGTTGAGAAATAACATCCCGAGTATGGCGGTCTGACCCGTCATCAGCGATGACAAGATCAAAATCAAGATCTTTCTGCAAAAAGAAACCTTGTACGACAGACGCTAGAGCATCAGGGCGATTATAAGTAGTAACAATAACGGTCGTTTTCAACGCTTTTGCTTGTTCAAGTAATAGAGTTTGACATATTTATAATAAGCCCCCTCCGCATTAGAGACGGCAAGTAAAAAACCCTCAGGCCCATCTAGAAAACCAGCTTTTAATATGTAAGTCTTAAAAAAAGCACCTAGCCCATGGATGACTGCCCCGAGTAAACCTACCTGTCGCCCTCGATTCGCAAGCTGCTGAGCGCCCAATGTCGAATACCGATTCATTTTTTCAAGCACATCATCCGGAGAGTGGAATGAATCGTGGAATAAGTATCCCGCTAATCGCTTAGATTGGCTTTCATAAATAAGTCGCTCGTGCACGAGACTGTCACTAAATCGCGCTGTTCCATTGCGAAACAACCTTGGTACGAAGTCTGGGAACCAGCCCGAGTGACGCATTTGCTTTCCGCAGTATTTTGAGATCCTGGATAATTCGAAAACATCCTCTGCGGGCGATGCACTAGTTATGTGCAGTATTGAAGACGCGAGCTCAGCACTTACAAATTCATCCGAATCAATCGATAGAACCCAGTCTGACTTCGCGAGCCCAATCGCCAAATTTTTTTGTGGGCCAAAACCACCCCATTCAGCGGAATGAAATTTTACTCCTTTTCTGCTCGCTATCTGTGAAGTCTGATCGTTACTACCACTATCTACTATAATAATTTCTGAAGCCCATTTCAAAGCATCGAGGCAAGCCTCAAGCGTCCGATCAGCGTTTTTTGTAATGATAACGGCAGAAATGGTTTCAGGCGCAATTACCCGATTTTTACTCACTCCAACCATTTGTTGGTCTTCATTCATCGCCACACGAACTCACCACTTTGTCTTAAGCCATGGACGGTCATATTGAAATTCTGTGTTTCAGTCTTCCTCCACAAAGACTCACTTTTCTTACGTCTAAAACGTCTTACCTTCCTCTTAAACCAGTTCATACCAAGCATCTTGTAGTTCTTTCGGTCTCCCAACGCCTGAGACATGGCTAGACCCTTCTCTTTCTTCATTTGATCTTGCGTTACAGAGCCAAAATGATGGAACCAAACCGCCCCAGTGATCGCGGTCTGTATTCCCGCTTTTTCCAACTCATTAAAAAAAATCGTGTCCTCATAGCCCAATAATCTAGGTTTAGGCGTGAAATAACCTATATCTTCCCAGACACTCTTGTGAACGGCCAAGCAGACTGCATGCTTTGCCCCTAAACGCGACACGCCTGACATCCGTCGCTCGGCCTCTTCGGCAAATTCTTGAAAGTCATAATCCAGAGGTCCCTCAATCATCGCCGGACTGATGACTCTGACATCAAGTTCACGCGCGGATTCAATCAATCGCTCTGCCCAATCCTGGGTTACTAAAACATCATTATTCATGATGATGGTCCACTCCGCCTGCTGAGCCAAAGCCCCTTGATTCCAAGCGATACCGCATCCCAGATTAGTTTTATTGAATATGACTTCCCCAAACGGCTGGGTTTTTAAATAGTTTTGAGTCCCATCATGACTACCGTTATCCACGACAACCACTCGACTCATAAGGGTTCCCGAGGCCATTAAACTGTTAACGCACTTTTTTGTATACTCAACAGAGTTGTAGCACGCAAAAGTAATTGAATAATCATGCATATTTTTGCACCAACCTTTTGTAAAAGTATCTTATAGAGTAAAGTTCGTCTAAAGAACACATTTGGTTAATAGTCTAAGTCCTAAAGCGTGCCTAAACGTAAAATTTACGATTGTTTTTGTTTTTTCAACGAAGAAATGTTGTTGCAACTGCGCATGGACACGCTTTGGGATTATGTTGATTACTTTGTTATCTCTGAGGCTACTTATACTCATAAAGGACTCTCAAGAAAAACCGTCTTCGACATTAGTAAATTTGAAAAGTATAAATCGAAAATTCGTTATCAAAGACTGGAAATCCGCCCACCTGGAGAAAATGAATTTTGGAAAAATGAAAACTTTATCCGGAATAATATCACTACCGGGCTATTCGACTCGAACCCAGAGGACCTCATACTAATATCTGACCTTGATGAAATACCAAAGCCAAGCACAATAGGCTTATACGACCCTCGTTTCCTGCGTGGTGATTTTCTCCAAAACTACTATAGCTATTACCTTAACAACCTTTGGGTAAAAGACGCGAACACCAGAAATGCGTCAGGAGTGAATTGGAAGGGTTCGAAAATAACAACCATCGATCATTTCAATACATTTTTTCGTGCCAACGCATCAAGCGTCAGAAGCTACAAATCTAATGGGCCATTAAGATCCTTAAAACGATCTTGGTTCAACATGTGGCGAGTTCAAGATATCCCGGATGGAGGATGGCACTTTACGTGGGTCCTAACACTGGAAGACATTATTAAAAAAATGGACAGTACCGCTCATACTTTTGATGACCCACGATTCAAAGACAAAACATTTTTAGAAGAAATAATAAAATCCAACAAGGACTTTCAAGACCCTAAGAAATCCTATGTAGCCTTGGACATTGATGACTCATTCCCTGAGCCTTTAAGACGCGATCCAGAAAAGTACAAAAAATTTCTAATCGATCCGCCTAGTAACCGAATGAAACTGAGAAAACACTAAAGCAAATCGTCAATATTGGTTTAGCGAGCGCCATAAAATACCTTTTAGCGAATTCCAAGTTGGAAAGTTAGAATGTTGGTATGCCCACTTGCGCGAGGTTGCCCTTAAACGGTTTTCAACTCTCATCCAAGAGTCCACCCTCTTCTCAAATAATTCGCCTCCGTATTTAGGATATCGATCAGATTCGGGATGCGAGTATGAATAAATATGGTCCTTAAATTCCGCCGATCTAATTACGTACATTTGATCCGAAAATCCATAACCGTAAGCAAAGCTTTCCTCCAAAAATATTGCATCTTTATCGACCTCGCTGAATTTAGAGTCCCAAGCGAGGTTGACAACAGAGACATCCTCCCTTTCTTGTAGCAGCTCGACTGCGGTATTAAGCCAATCAGCAGGCATACCATCTTGCGCAATTGTGTCACCAGAAAAGTGGGCTAAATAATCGGTCTCGCATAAATAGATAGATACCAATTCAGCAATTGAATAGTAATAACCTTTCCCCAGGTCCTCTTTACTAATTTTAAAAAAATTTAACGCGGCCGATGCATAATCATCAACGAATACATAATCATCTAGAATGCCATCGTGAATCAACTGGTCCGCGTAACGTGCAACCTCAGTCGGACGATCAACGTTATTAATTAAAAGCAACCGCTTTGTGGCTGAGCGACCTAGACCGAGCATCACTTTTTTGATAGACCCTTGTTTTAGTATGAATCTCCAATCTTTCTCCCATACTTTGGTTTCAACTGTAAGCGCCATACTCAGATCCTCATTAAAAGCTACATCTACTTAGGTTACATTTTATTCTAAGCAATTGATCGCCCTAGGAGTAAAATGGATAAAATTGTTATCGAAATCATCCAAACAATTAACCGTGACCGCACCAAAGCGAATACTCATCGTAAAAACTTCATCTCTGGGTGACGTCATCCACAATTTTCCTATGGTTTCGGATATCGCAGCCAAATTCCCCGATTCAAAAATCGATTGGCTTGTTGAAGAGGACTATGTCCCACTGGTCAAATTACACCTTGGGGTTGAACGTATCATCCCTATCGCTTTACGTCGGTGGAGAAAATCAATATTTTCTTCTTTAACCTGGAAAGAATTAAAAAACTGTATTGTTGAAATAAGGAAGTATCGATACGACTTAATCATCGACTCACAAGGCCTTATAAAAAGCGCAATATTTGCACGATTAGCAAAAGGGGTCCGTTGTGGATTCGGACCTCGATACTCAAGGGAAAAATTAGCAGGAATGAGCTATGACATCGGGATCGGCGTTCACCAGGAACAACACATGCTCGAGCGGTGCCGCAAATTAGCGTCTCTGGCTTTAAATTACCAGATAACCGACAAACCAGACTATGGGCTAATCACAAAGAAAACCGCGGTCTTAGAAAAAAAGAATGTGATTATTTTCTGCTCCTCAGCACAATCTAAAAAACTATGGCCCACAGGCGATTGGATACGTCTCTGTAAATTTCTGAGTTCGAATGGATTTACCTGTCAATTCACTTGGGGTAACCCTGACGAATATGCGATTTGCAAACATATTATATCCGCGTCCTCAGGCGAACTATTACCCAATATGCCCATTAATGACATAGCTGCGCAAATTAATCGCTCTTGCCTAGTGGTCGGGTTGGACACCGGGCTTTTACATCTGGCAACAGCCCTTGAAGTTCCTACAATTGCTATCTTTGGCGCTTCTGACCCAATAAAAACTGGGCCCCAGGGTAACGGAATCATCAAGATCTGTGGTTCGAAAAACCACTTTCCGAGTTCGGAGGAAGTTGAATCAGCCATCGCCGCCGTTAGCAAGGTGATCAATTAATGTACCTGCTCTACCAAATTTTGAGTTGGGCTATGTTACCGATAATAGTAGGGAGATTATTTGTTCGAAGTCTCAAAGAACCTAATTACCGCAAACATCTATTGGAACGTTTTGGCCTATCGAATCAACAAGCAACAGCGCCAGTAATTTGGTTGCACGCGGTTTCAGTGGGAGAAATGCTTGCATGCCAACAACTGATTGAGCATATTCAACTCCGGTTTAAGGAATACGATGTGCTTGTCACTTGTACCACCCCAGGAGGACGGGAAACAGCGAAGACCTTCACTTCAACCAAGATGCGCATTTCTTACGTACCCTTTGACATCAAACCCTTTATTACCAACTTTCTCAATCGTAATAAACCGGTGTGCCTTTTGGTTATGGAGACGGAAATTTGGCCGATGCTTTTTAGACAATGTTCAAAGCAAGCAATTCCCATTTTTATGTTGAATGCGCGGTTATCCGAAAAATCGATGCGTGGATATCGGAAAGTAAGGAAACTAACGTCCGCTACTATGAGGAACGTGAGCGGCGTTCTATCTCAAACAGAAGAAGATGCTGCACGACTAAAACAAATTGGCGGACCAGAAGCGTTCGTTACTGGCAATCTCAAATTCGATCGTAAAGCTAGGCCAGACCAACTTGAGCTTGGACGTCATTTCAAACAATTATTTGGAAAAAATCGATGCATCATAGTTGCAGCTAGCACCCACGAAGGCGAGGAAAACTCAATAATCGATAGCTTTATATCTCGATGCCCCCAAGAATATTTGTTGATTGTTGTCCCTAGACATGCCCGGCGATTCTCAAGCGTTATGGCACTCATTCAAAATAAAAAATTGTCGGTCATGAGACGTAGCAGTAATAAACCCGTACCCGAAACTTGTCGCGTAGTATTAGGAGACTCGATGGGCGAAATGTATAGCTATTATGCTTGCTCGGACCTAGTAATCATGGGTGGTAGTTTCAATCCTTCAGGGGGACAGAACCCCCTCGAGGCGTTATCTATTGGAAAACATGTTGTTACCGGCCCTTACAACTTCAACTTCAATCAAATCGTAGAAAAAGGTGCGTCAGCCAAGGTCATTCACTTAGTAGACAACAGTGACGCCGCCATGCTGCTGGTCAACACATTGTTACCGAGTTTAAAAATGTCGAATTTACAACGAGACGCAGCTGTTCAATTCGTCAAAGAAAACGTTGGTGCGCTCCAAAAGACAATCGACTACTTAGAACGAGTAAGAAAGACATGGCGACAATATTGAGAACGTATATTTCAGGTTGTAATCAACAAATCAACTTTTAAGTCATGCGCTTCACAGGGCACTTCTGGGACTACTTGAATGGGGAAGGCAGGAGCTGCCGCAACTGACGATTCAGGCAATTTGGATATCAATGAGTCGTAATATCCTCCACCATAACCCAGCCTAAACCCTTGCTCAGAAAAGGCAATGCCCGGCACGATCACAAACTCTATTTGAGAATGATCTATTAATTCACTTTTTTCAGGATCAGGCTCCGGGATGTCCCAACGTCCGCTTATGAGGTCCTCAGACTTGCCGTTAAAAGTGCGGAAAGAAAGTGCGCGACTCACAGGCTCGATTTTCGGCAACACTACGGTCTTACCCAACCGCAAAGCCTCATTAAGGACAGTATCTGTCTGGAATTCACTTCCAAACGAGATGTAGGCGGCTATGACCGTCGACTGTTGAAAAGAGTCTAAACTCAAAAGAGACGCGGAAATAATTCGAGACGTCTCGCTACGATACCTCGCCGTTAGATGGTCGCGTTTTTCTAGAATCGCTTTTCTCAGGTTAGTTTTTTGTTTTTTTATGTCCATGACAACTCATAAAGTTAAGTTGTAGACTACAGTGATCTTTAATGATCCATGTCGTTAAAAGTTGTGAAGTCTACGTGACTGATCCTGCGCTTACCTTCGAACCAACATATAAATTATTAAGTCCACCAGAATTAGTTAGTCTGCACTATACTATCCCTATTAACACACGTTATTTTCCGTATTGTCCGTTCCGATTTAAGGAGTTTCAAATGAACGCGAACCCTAAGTTTCTAAATTCTGAGGCTGAAATCGATCAAGCCTCGACCTCCTCTTTTCCTAATTCTAGGAAGGTTTACGCAGCTGGATCGACAGATGACATCAGGGTGCCAATGCGAGAAGTCAGACAATCTTCGACGGCAGGTGTCGAGGGTAACGAGGAAAACCCCCCCATTTTTATTTATGACACATCAGGCCCTTATACCGATCCTGAGGTTAGAATTAATATCCAAGAAGGCCTTCCGGCCCTGCGTAAAGTGTGGATCGAAAAAAGAGAAGACACGGAAATACTTGGTGGCCCCACCTCAGAATACGGTACTTTGAGATTAAATGACCCAGAATTAAAAGCACTACGATTCAAGCTGCACAGAAAACCACGCAGAGCTCAAGCAGGCAAGAACGTTACACAAATGCACTATGCTCGAAGCGGCATCATCACACCAGAAATGGAATTTGTAGCCATAAGAGAGAATCTACAACGAGAAAAATATTTAGCCCGACTCTCAGAGTCTCAACGCAAGCTCATTGCAAAGCAGCATCCCGGCGAATCTTTTGGGGCGAATATTCAATCGAGTATCACTCCCGATTTTGTTCGGTCAGAGGTAGCGCTTGGAAGAGCGATCATCCCGGCCAATATTAACCACCCTGAGACAGAACCGATGATCATTGGGCGAAATTTTCTAGTGAAAATTAACGCCAATATTGGTAATTCTGCGGTTTCCTCTGGAATTCAGGAAGAGGTGGAGAAAATGACTTGGTCAACCCGATGGGGTGGCGATACAGTTATGGATCTTTCAACGGGCAAGCATATTCACGAGACAAGAGAATGGATCGTCCGGAATTCACCTGTACCCATTGGTACAGTGCCAATATACCAAGCCCTCGAAAAAGTTGACGGTAAAGCAGAAGAGCTGTCTTGGGAAATTTTCAAAGACACTCTCATAGAACAAGCAGAACAAGGCGTTGATTATTTCACCATTCATGCAGGAGTGCGTCTCCCATATATACCGATGACCGCAGACAGGATGACGGGCATCGTGTCACGCGGCGGTTCGATTATGGCTAAATGGTGCTTGGCGCATCACCAAGAAAGCTTCTTATATGAGCATTTTGAAGATATTTGCGAGATTATGAAGGCTTACGACGTCTCATTTAGTCTTGGAGACGGATTACGCCCTGGATCCATTTATGATGCAAATGATGAAGCTCAGTTTGCTGAACTAAAAACATTAGGCGAACTCACTAAGATCGCTTGGAAACATGACTGCCAAGTTATGATCGAAGGCCCGGGGCATGTGCCCATGCATATGATTAAAGAGAATATGGACCTTCAACTTGAACATTGTGGCGAAGCTCCTTTTTACACACTTGGGCCACTAACAACTGATATTGCGCCCGGACATGACCACATCACATCCGCGATAGGTGCAGCACAGATAGGCTGGTATGGAACGGCCATGCTCTGTTATGTGACTCCAAAAGAGCATCTTGGATTGCCAGATAGGGATGATGTAAAAGAAGGCATTATGGCTTATAAACTTGCGGCTCACGCGGCAGACCTTGCGAAAGGTCACCCCGGAGCCCAGATGAGAGACAATGCACTTTCAAAAGCGCGATTCGAGTTTCGATGGGAAGATCAATTCAATTTGGGGCTTGACCCTGAAAAAGCGAAGGATTTTCACGATCAAACACTACCGCAGGAAGGGGCTAAACTCGCTCACTTCTGTTCCATGTGTGGCCCACATTTCTGCTCTATGAAAATCTCACAAGATGTCAGAGATTATGCAAATGAACAAGCATCTGAGGGCATGAAACAAAAATCTAAAGAATTCATTGAATCAGGGAGTGAGCTCTACAAAAAGGCGTAGTCTTTGATAAGGAGCGGCATGTACCAGGGCGGGCGGAATACTTAGCCATCGTATCAGCCGTATTAGTAATCTTTGGATATCGAAATCCATATGGACAACACGATCACCGTTATTTTGATTGGAATCCTAGAAGGACTCACCGAGTTCTTACCGATCTCCAGTACCGGTCATTTAATCATTGCCTCAAGCCTCCTTTCGCTAAATGGAGCTGAGGTTAAAGCATTCCTTGTGGTTATTCAGCTAGGCGCCATCTTAGCTGTTTGTTGGTACCAAAGGCTTACGATCTATAACACGCTTACGGAGTTGCCGAATAAAAGGTGGGATAGCTTCGCAGTTAAAATCGCAGCCGCATTCATTCCAACAGCTTGCATTGGATTGCTCTTTCACGATGTTGTTAAAACCTATTTGTTCTCCCCTATTTCGGTGTCTTGTGCGCTGATTGTGGGAGGAGTAGTCATCATTTTCGTAGAGAATAAAAACAAATTACCTAGAGAAATACCGCCAGAAGATATAACTGTTCCCCAAGCAATTAAAATCGGTTTCTTTCAATCCTTGGCCATTTTCCCGGGCGTATCACGTTCTGGAGCGACAATCATAGGCGGCCTCTCAATTGGCTTACCCAGGAAAACCGCAACGCTATTTTCTTTTCTATTGGCCATTCCGACAATGTTCGCCGCTACAGTATTCGATCTAGCTCAAACCCCCGAATTATTAACCAGCTCCGCTCTACCCGCCCTTACGCTTGGATTTTGTGTCGCGTTCATTACCGCTCTACTTACAGTGAAAGTTCTCATTAACTTTGTCTCGAAGCATAGCTTCAAACCATTCGGGTACTACAGGATTCTATTTGGCTTGATAATTCTAATGACGTGGGAATCCGGCTTAATTGACTGGCAATCTATATAAACTCAATCGCATCCAGCACGTAAATCTCAACTTTGAACCCAAGGTAGTCCAGAGAATTTCCATCCAGCGGTGTTTCCTCGATGCCCAGAAGTGTCCTTATCGCCCTCGAAGCCATCAATAACATTAATAGCCTTCGAGAAACCAGCGTTACTAGCCAGCGAGGCTGCTGCATGCGAGCGCGCACCGCTTCTACATAGAAATAATACATATGCATCAGCCGGGACGGCTTGTTGCAGTTGATCTAAAAACCCGCGATTAAGCTCGCCCGTAGGGAAGGACTGCCACTCGATTTGAATGGAACCGGGGACTGAACCAACATAGATCCACTCGGCACGCGTACGAACATCGACGATAAACGCTGAGCTCGCATTTGTTTGAATAAATTGCGTCTCAATAGAGGTTGATGCACCAAAATAGGGCAAACTAGCCTCAATCGCACGGGTTTTTATGCGCTCAATTACGGAATTTAACTCCATTTTTGTATATTCCTTGAATTCTGATGCCATTTATGCACTTTAATGATGCAAATTTTATTTAAATGCACCAAAATAATGCTAAATTGGTTATTAATTTAATCGTTAGACCTCATAATGCCTTAGTAATCCTTATTAGTATACGTTGGCATGATTTGTGCGTGTAGAGAGTTGAGCCAAGAAGCATAAATTGCACTCAATATTTTAATCAATTTAAGGTTTAGGAGAATAATAATGGCATCACCCTCTGATGTACTCAAGATGATCGCTGACAATGATGTCAAGTTTGTCGATCTTCGTTTCACGGATACTCGCGGCAAAGAACAACACGTTTCAGTACCCACACGAGAATTCGATACAAGTAAATTTGAAGATGGACACGCCTTCGATGGCTCATCAATTTCAGGCTGGAAAGGGATTCAAGCATCCGATATGCTTCTGGTACCAGACCCAGACTCAGCTCGAATAGACCCATTCACAGAAGAACCAGTTCTAAATATTAGTTGCGACGTGATAGAGCCCTCCGACGGTAAGGGATACGACCGAGATCCGAGATCAATTGCCAAACGAGCTGAGGCCTACTTGAAATCCACTGGTATCGGAGATACCGCTTACTTTGGTCCAGAACCAGAATTTTTCGTTTTTGACAGCATTACCTGGGATGTAAGCGCTGGCGGTAGTTTTGTGAAAATAAATTCGGAGGAAGCTCCATGGTCCTCAGGAATTGAAATGGAAGGCGGTAATCTCGGACATCGCCCGAGAACTAAAGGCGGTTATTTTCCTGTCCCACCGGTAGATTCATTACAAGACTTACGAAATGCCATCTGTATGGCACTGGAAGCCCAAGGCGTGGAAGTTGAAGTACACCATCACGAAGTGGCCGCAGCAGGTCAGGGAGAAATCGGTACCAAATTTAATACGCTTGTCAAAAGGGCTGACTGGACACAAATATTAAAATACACGATTTGGAACACTGCTCACTCATATGGGAAGACTGCAACATTTATGCCAAAACCCGTAGTGGGAGATAACGGTACAGGAATGCACGTACATCAATCAGTGTGGAAAGACGGAAAAAATCTGTTCGCTGGTGACGAATATGCTGGCCTTTCAGAGACCGCTTTATATTACATCGGCGGAATTATTAAGCACGCTCAGGCTTTGAACGCGATCACAAATCCGAGCACGAATTCTTATAAACGGTTGGTGCCTGGATTTGAAGCACCAGTAAACCTAGCTTACTCCGCGCGGAATCGCTCAGCATCCATCCGAATTCCACATGTCGCTAGCGATAAAGCGAGAAGAATTGAAACTCGCTTCCCTGACGCCATGGCCAACCCTTACTTAGCGTTTACCGCGCTACTAATGGCGGGGCTAGACGGGATCGAAAATAAAATTCACCCGGGTGGCCCAGTCGATCAGGATCTCTACACGATGAGCCCAGAGGAACTATCAAAAATCCCAACGGTTTGTGGCTCACTTGAACAAGCGCTTAAAGCACTGAGCGCGGACAGAGAATTCCTAACCAAAGGTGGCGTGATGTCGGATGAAATGATTGATGCCTACATCGACCTGAAAATGGAAGAAGTCAATCGCTTTAATATGACAACGCATCCGGTTGAGTTTGATATGTATTACAGCTCCTAACCATAACGAAGCTAAAAGCTGCGACCCCTAAAGTCGCAGCTTTTAATTCGACGAAATTAATTATTACAACCAAACTAAAGACATTAAAAAAAACTCACACGCGTATCTCATATGAACGCAATTAAAGAATTTGCTGATTTTCCGGGATTAGAAATGCTGTCCTCCGCAGTTGTTTTAATTGATCAACATAACTGCATCAGTTACATAAATCCGGCCGCAGAGCACCTCTTTGACGTAAGCCGAAAAAGCGCAAAAGGTACCTCACTAAAAAAACTTGTTGTTAATCCGAGTGCAATGTTAATAGGAGTTGAACACGCTCGGCGTTATCGTTGCAGCTACATCCAGCACGAAATCCCGTTTCAAATTCACGATTATAAAAAGACAGAACTCTCATTTACAGTGACTCCCGTAGGAGACATAAGCGACCATGACTTTCTAATTGAATTTTCGTGTCCATCACAACAAACAAAGATTGCACGCGAACAACGAATCATCTCCGAAACGAGCCATAGTAGAGAACTAATCAGAAATCTAGCACACGAGATAAAAAATCCACTTGGAGCGCTGCGTGGCGCGGCGCAACTGCTCGATCGAGAATTAGATAAAGAAGAACTCCACGAATATACGTCTGTGATTATCAAAGAGGCCGATCGACTCAAGGACTTGCTTGACCGATTGCTGACTCCACACAAGATACCGCAAATGGCTAGCTTCAATATCCATGAAGTCCTCGAACAAATTCGCTCAGTCATACTCGCTGAATTCTCATCCGGTTTGCGGATAGAACGAGACTATGATTTAAGCCTTCCAGAAATGTTCGGCGATAAACAGCAAATAACTCAAGCTTTTTTAAATGTAGCGCGGAATGCCGCCCAAGCTCTTTGCGGTAAAGGGTTGATCAAAATGAGAACAAGAGTTGCACGGCGCGTCACCCTTGCAAACCAATTCTTTAAATTAGGATTATTCATAGAGATTTCTGACAATGGACCTGGTATACCGAAATCACTAATTGACAAAATATTTTTTCCACTAGTTTCTGGAAAAAATGATGGTAGCGGATTAGGGCTTTCCTTATCTCAAACGTTTATCAGTCATCACAACGGGACAATAGATGTCGAATCACAGCCGGGCAATACATGCTTTACGGTGCTCATTCCGATCAAATCAACGCAAGACTCAGGAGAACATGTAAATGACTAAGGTATGGATTGTGGATGATGACCAGTCAATTCGATGGGTTTTTGAAAAAACATTACTCCGAGAGAAAATCGACTTTCGATTGTTTTCATCCGCTGAAGAGGCGAGTGGCGCACTGAGTAAAGAAAAGCCCTCAGTTGTAGTAAGCGATATACGGATGAGCGGAAATAGTGGACTAGATCTCTTGAATGAAATTAATGAAAAATTTCCAAAGGTCCCAACTATCATCATGACGGCGCATTCCGACCTCGATAGTGCGGTTGCCGCTTTTCAGAGAGGCGCATTCGAATACTTAGCAAAACCATTCGATATTGATGCCGCGGTCGAGCTTATTCAAAGAGCTATTAAGAAAAGTGATGAGCAAACCTCAAATACCGATAACAGCACAAACCCGAATGGACTATTGGGCCAAGCGAAATCAATGCAAGAGGTTTTTCGAACAATCGGGCGCTTGTCACAAACGGATGCAACTGTCCTCATTACAGGCGAATCAGGAACTGGAAAAGAACTAATCGCTCAGGCATTACATCAGCACAGTCAGCGCAGTAACAAGCCTTTTGTCGCCATTAACACCGCATCTATTCCTAAAGAGTTACTTGAATCAGAACTATTCGGACACGAGCGAGGCTCATTCACTGGGGCTCAAACGACTCGCAAAGGTCGATTTGAACAAGCGGCAGGTGGCACTCTATTTCTCGATGAGATCGGCGATATGCCTGCCGAACTTCAAACAAGGCTTCTTCGCGTTTTGTCTGATGGGCACTACTATCGCGTTGGTGGTCATGATCCGCTCAAAGCAAGCGTGAGGGTGCTCGCGGCGACACATCAAAATTTAGAACAAAGGGTAGCGGAGGGGTTATTTCGTGAGGACCTTTTTCACCGACTCAATGTCATTCGGGTGAAAGTTCCACCGCTTAGAGAGCGCAATGAGGACATCCCGCTACTCGCAGATTTTTTCTTGGAGAAAAATGCAATCAAACTAAATGCTCAAAGGAAATCGTTTACGAAAGAGGCGCTTATTTACCTTCAAACCAAATCATGGGAGGGCAACGTACGTCAACTAGAGAATCTTTGCCACTGGGTGACGATTATGGCACCAGGAGCGTCCGTAGATATTTCTGACCTCCCAACAGATTTCAAACACGAAATGGATAAAACAATAGACCCCGAAGAGGGTTGGCATCAATTACTTGGGAGAGAAGTGGATCAACTTTTACACACAGGCAATACCGGCTTGTACGAGGGATTGACGCAAACTTTTGAAAAAGCGCTGATATCCAGGGCTTTAACATTTACTGCTGGGCGAAAAATAGAAGCAGCAAATTTACTTGGTATTGGAAGAAATACTATTTCACGAAAGATGTCCGAACTCAATCTCTCAATCGACAAGAAACAACTGCAAATCCGGAAGTGATGTTGACGGGCAGTGGTTCATCAATGAGTAGTAGCCATAACTGGAGCATGATCAGACGGCCTCTCCATTTTCCTGAAGGATTTTAGTATCTCGACTGAGACACATTGCTCGTACAAAGTATTAGACAACAATATGTGGTCAATCCGGAGACCAAGTTTCCTTCTAAATGCATTCATCCGATAATCCCACCACGTAAATCTTTCCGGGCCATCTAGGAACTCATCAAGGCTGTCGTGTAAACCACAATTCAGCAGCTCTTGATAGAAATCGCGCTCTTGCTGTGTACACAGCACTTTGTCTCGAAAAGCATCAGCATCATAAACATCCTGATCTTTTGGTGCGATATTGAAGTCTCCTAAAACCACGAGCTTGTTATGTCGTTTAACCTCGGCGCGCACAAAATCAACAAAAGCACGCAACCAATTAATTTTATATTGGTACTTTCCAGAGGCAATCGAATCTCCATTGGGCACGTAAGCGTTAATTATTCGTGAGCCTTCGGCGCTTGTAGCGGCTATCACTCGTGCCTGGTCGTCCTGTAAATCGGGAATACCTACCTGTACATCGATCATTTTTTCGCGTGAAAGGATTGCCACACCGTTGTATGTCTTCTGTCCATGGTAAACAACGGAATACCCCAGGTTTTCAATATCTTCTCTTAGAAAGTTTTTATCTTCTGTCTTCGTTTCTTGCAAACAAACAAAATCGGGGGCGTGCTCACTGAGCAAGACCTCTAAATGGGGAAGTCTGACTTTTAAAGAATTCACGTTCCATGTCACTATACGCATCGCGTTAACCTTTCAGTCCACATCATCAATAGTCGACATTAGACCCTTTTAAGTTGCAGATCGAGCTTGCTCAGATAACCCAGTGTGCTGCAACAATGCATCAATTTTTGGCTCTCTCCCTCGGAAGCCTATAAAGTTCTCCAAAGAGGGCCTGAGCCCACCCTTCGAAATAACCTCCTTTAGAAACTTGGTGCCGATATCACGCAGAGTCATCGAGCTCTCTTGAGACATACCAAAAGCATCAGCGGACAAAACCTCAGCCCACTTATAACTGTAATATCCAGCAGCGTACCCACCAGCGAATATGTGAGAAAAACTGTGTGGGAATCGATTATATTCTGGAACCGGGATTATTGAGATTTCCTTGCGGAGACCCTCAAGAATTTTCATCACTGCCTCGAGGCTATCTGCTGGGGCACCTAAATGTACGAGTAAATCAAAGACCGAAAATTCCACTTGCCGAAGTGTTTGAATCCCACTCATGAAGTTTTTCGCCTCAACCATCTTCTTAAACAAGTCCTCCGGCATATGCCCATCTCCGGAAATATCACTCGAAATCTTTTTGACAATATTCCAATCCCAGCAAAAGTTCTCCATAAATTGACTTGGCAGCTCTACAGCATCCCATTCCACTCCATTTATCCCGGATATGCCCAGCTCGTCAATTTGAGTCATCAAATGATGCATCACATGTCCACATTCGTGAAACAGCGTCTCAACCTCATTATGACTAAGATAAGCATCAGACGAATCTGTTGTGGCTGACGGAAAGTTACAAACAAGATAAGCCACAGGAAGCTGCGTATGGCGATCAGTTTTCCATCTCCCGACCGCATCATCCATCCATGCACCGGACCGCTTACCATCTCGAGCGAACAAATCCATATAAAAATAACCAATTAAATCATCCGCATGATCCCTCACCTGATATAACTTTACGCTGGCATCCCAAGCTTTTGCCTTTTTCTCCACAACAGAAATGCCATATAGACTGTTGAGTAACTCAAATAGACCATTAATGCACCTTTTCAAAGGAAAATATTGTCTTAAATCTTCGTCTTTAAACGTATACCGCTCTTCTTTAATTTTTTGAGCAACGAAACTGATATCCCAGGGCATTAATTTGCTGACCCCCAAATGAGATGCCGCATAGTCCTTAAGCATTTCGTACTCCGACTCTGCTCGAGACCGAGCTTTTTGCGATAGCTCGGTCATTAACTCTAAAGCTCGCTTAGGATCTACAGCCATTTTCGTCGCGAATGACAAATGGGCAAAACTATCAAAACCCAATAACTTCGCTTTCTCGTGACGAGCGCTTAAAATTTCGACAATATTGTTTGAATTATCATACTGCGATGCGCCACAATCTGACGCTCTAGTCACGTAAGCGCGATACATCTCCTCGCGGAGATTGCGGTCGACACAACTCTCCATAAACGGAATCCAGCAGGGCGCCTTTAGAGTGAAGCACCAACCATCCTTGCCTAAGGATGCAGCCTTTTCCCTCGCCTCAGAGATAATCGCTTGTGGTAATCCCACGAGCCGATCAACATCGGCAACATGCATCACGAAATGATCGGTCGCGTCAAGCACATTATCGCTGAAACTTGCTGCAAGTGAAGCGAGTTTTTTAGACAGCTCTTGATACCTCTCCTGTTTGGCTTCATCCAAGTCAACACCACTCAATCGGTAATCTCTGAGCTCGTTCTCAAGTAGCTTTATACGTTCAATGTTTAAATTACCTTCAATCTTGGCGTTGTAAACGTTCTCAAAGCTTTGATAAATTTTTTTATTCTGAGATAGCCGTGAATAAAATTCGGACACCTCAGGTAACAAATCATTATAGATTTGCCTCAAGTCATCCGAACTAACTACGGAATTTAAATGGCCGACCTGCCCCCAAGCCCTATTCAAACGATCAACCGCCAGGGTGAGCGGCTCCACCGTCTCATTCCAATTACTCTCTTTTTGTGACGCCACTTGCTCGGTGGTTTTTTCAGCCTCCTCGATTAAAAATTGAATCGCCGGCCTTATGTCTTCGATTTTAAAATTGGAAAAGTTTGGTATCTCTTTAAAATCGCAGAGGGCATTGTTTTGGATCATGTTGATTACGCCTTATTGTTATCTAGATAAGTTTTTGCAAACAAAAATGTTCTTATTAGTCATACCAGACTTGAGTTAGTTTCCCAGGCAATACAGGTAGCGTCGATTGGAGAGGGGCTCATCTGCGCAGAACAACAAGTTATCGGGCTGTTCTCGGGTTAAGTGGCCAAGTTCGACGAGCATTAATCTTGCAATAAAGACATCACGGCCATCCTTACAGCGATACCAAACGTTACCTGGCGCAGAATGACAGATTGAGCCCCGTCGGCAACGTCCGACGCAATTTCTACGCCCCGATTTATTGGACCAGGATGCATCACAATAGCTTGAGGATGAGCAAGCGCCAAACGCTCTTTCGTTAAGCCGTAATCCTTATAAAAATCTTGAGCGCTGGGGATCAATGAAGCTTTCATGCGTTCATTTTGTAGTCTTAGCGTCGTTACGACATCCACACCTTCGATAGCAGCATCAACATCATTGTATACAGTCACGCCCATTTCAGTTAACACCTCAGGAACTAAAACTTTAGGCCCAGCTACCCGAATCTCATTGACACCGAGTGCTTTCAACACATGAATTTGTGATCGGGCAACTCGTGAATGAAGAATATCGCCGATTATCACAATTTTTAAACCACTGAAATCTTTTTTAAAGTGCCTGATCGTGAACGCATCGAGTAACCCCTGAGTAGGATGCGAATGGCTACCTGCCCCCGCATTGATAATGTGTATTCCCTTGGGGACATGCTTGGCAATCCTATACGCGGCATCGCTCTCAGCATGACGCACCACAAACATATCAGCTTGCATCGCAACTAAATTATCAATCATGTCCAGCAAGCTCTCGCCTTTACTTTGCGAGGAGGTAGCGATATTCAAATTGACCACATCCGCCGAAAGTCTCTTAGCAGCTATCTCGAATGTAGTGCGTGTACGCGTACTATTTTCAAAAAAGAGATTGAACACAGATCTTCCGCGCAATAACGGGAGTTTTTTCGTCCGTCGATCTCCTACAGATAAGAAATTTTGAGCGCGATCGAGAATTTCAGTAACTAAATCTCCAGATAAGTTTTCCAAAGTAAGAAGGTGCCGAAGCGTTCCACCCTCATTAATCTGTACGTCCTCGGTCACGCAATAGCTCCTGTTTTTCTAAGCAACATAGACCTCTAACTCCTTATTTGTATCCAGCCGAACTGCAATTTTTTTATTAGTGGGAATATCAATAAGTCCTCCCATAATCTGTGGCTCAATCGGCAACTCGCGGCCTCCGCGGTCTACAAGCACAGCCAATCGAATTGTTTTTGGTCTACCAAAATCATAAATTTCATTAATCGCAGCTCGGGCCGTTCTGCCCGACTGGACAACATCATCAACTAAAATTACATTTCGACCATTCACATCCACGTCAATCGATGTGCTTTTTTTACTTTTTGCTAAGCCACGGATTTCAAAGTCATCTCTGTGCAGGCTGATATCTACAGTCGCAGACGCTACGTCGATACCAAGCTTCTTGATGAGATAGTCTAGTACAACAACGCCACCCGATTGAATGCCTATTAATAAGGTATCGGAATCTATTGCCGCGGCCACCTGCTTAAGAAGCGACTCCGTAAGTAATTTTGAATCAGGCACAGCTCTCAGTATCCCCCGAAGAAGCGATAAAAAAATCTTCTAGAATCAATTGCGCAGCAACCATGTCGATCATCTTCTTTCTTTTTTCCCATCCCACTTTATTTTCCGAGAGGAACTGATCAGCCTCCACTGAGGTATAACTTTCATCGATAGTATGCACCATCAGTTTAAATCTTGACTCAAGCGTTTTGCAAAATCGATTGACTCTTTTTTCCAAAGAGTGTGGTTCCCCACTCTCTTTTCGGGGCATACCCACTACAAGGGCCGACGGCTTCCATTCACTAACGATCCTTTCTATTTCGGCCATCAATTCCTTTGATGTTTTATACGATATCGCTTTAATTGGATGAGCAATGCCAATAGACGCATCTCCCATCGCCACCCCAACTCGCTTACCACCATAATCAAAAGCTAAAAATAATTTATTCTTTTGAGATTTAGTCATGACGTTGAAGACAATTGAACATTACGCACCTCAAACATGGCCTGTTTTTATAGAAATCTGCTCTGGCTTAATCCCCAGCGAGGAGAGCGCTGAGTCGTACCTTTCTTCAATTGGTACTTGGAACATGAGCTCTGCCTTAGCGGGAACGACTAACCATGCACTCATTTTTATTTCTTTTTCTAATTGCCCCTCGGCCCAACCGCAACAACCCAACGCAATTAAAGCATCAAAGTCTCCTATTTCAGTTCCATGCGCTATGGACTCCAATATATCTGTAGATGTTGTTAAGGCCATACCAGACGTCAGCCTAATCGTTGAACGCCAATCACGAGAGTACCGATGAATTATAAAGCCACATTCAGTCTCTACAGGCCCGCCAAAAAAAACATCGTGCCCTCTGTACCGATTCTTTTTAGTGTTGATCCCAAGCGTTAAGAACAAATCATCGATATCCACGTCGATTGGCTTATTTACGATCAATCCTAGCGCCCAATGGCCATCATGCTGACAAATGTAGACAATTGAAGACGAAAAACAAGAGTCGACCATGCTGGGCATGGCAATTAGAAAATGATTTGTGAAATCAAGTTGATCCATGTGAATTTTTTCAGTCTACCCGATTATTGATATCTTCGTTAGCCTCAGTACCAAACAAAAAGTAAAATATCGTAGTTTTTAATTTAACTCAGTTCTAAGCATGCTCAATTACCATGAAGCTCAAAATCATCACGCCTCTCGTCCAACTAAATTACAACAGTTTTGCTCCTTGGGTTACGAATGCATTACTACCGTCTCATTAATTTTTACTATTGGGTTTGTAACAACAGCAATCGTAAGTTCGGCAGAACCTATTATCCTGAGATCCATAGTCGGCTCTACGATGGTATGCGGTATCTGGGCCTACTATGTTCTCTGTTGGAGCACATCTGGCCAGAGTCTTGCGCAAAAGGCTTGGGGCCTCAAAACGGTGAGCCAAAATGGGGCTAGACTGAGTATTAAAGGGGCCAGCATACGGTTAGTCTTTTCTATCGCATTCAATTTAACCCTTGTTGGCCCATTAATACTCCTCATCAACAACGACAATCAATTACCTCAGGATAAATTGCTCGACACGCGAGTGATGCGGACGGACCGGAATTATTGAACATATCAGGCAATTATCGTCGCTCACGATTCGCCACAAACGCGTAGGCGCCAAATAGAATTAAAACGATAGGTATTAAGCTGTAAGTCGCGGGATGCCAACGCCCAATGGTACCTATCGAGGTTATCAATTGAGTCATAAAATAAAGTCCGACTCCACAAGTAGTTCCGATGAAAATCCAAAAACCCGTATGGCGATTTCGATTTTCAAAGCTGATAAACGCGACTGCAATCAATACCAGTAAAAATACCGTGACTAGGTGACTAATTTTTGACCACTGCGCCGACTTGTACCGATAAACGTCCTCGCCATTAATTTCTAAATGCGCGATATATCGTGCAAGCTCCAAATAAGTTAAGTGAGCCTCGCCCAAAAGCAACGAATTCAGGATTTTTGGGTTAATCAACGTGTTGAGTGTTAAAGATGGGGTCGATGACCGAACTAATCGGTCAGAATAAATATCGGTCACATGCACGTCGCTCAATTGCCATTTGTTTTCATCAATGATGCCAGTTGAGGCTTTTATCATTCGGCTAAGAGAACGATCATTATCATCAAGTTCAAATATCAAAACGCCGGACAATTCGAAATTTTTAGTCAACCTCGTCACATTAATGATTCGATCTTGATCCTTAATCCAATGACCTGAACGAAAAGTCTGAGCGATGACATGCTGTTCCGATCCAGAGCCGACATTAATGGTCTGAAGCACTCTCTCTGCCTTAGGTACGATCAGCTCACCGACCAAAAAAGCGACAGAAGATACGATCAACGCTACGACCGATAGAATGAGCATTAAGCTTTTAAGCGACATGCCTGCACTTCTCATCACTACGTACTCAGAGTAAGACGAGAACCTTGCGAGCGCAGTTAAAGTGCCGGTAAGGGCCGAGAGCGGAATTAACTCGTAAGCCCAAGAGGGAACCTCCAAAGCTGAACCATATAAGGTCAAACCAATCCCCATATTTGACTGTTTTCCCTCAGCAATAGCTTGAATGAGATCGAAGAGGAAAAATAACGCAACGAACAAAAACAATACTGCGCCAATACTTAGGAGAGTCTCAGTAATAATATATTTTCGTAATGTTCTCATCCTTGCCCTCGGGCAACTAAAAATCTTCTGAATACGCCTAGCCGTTGGAGAAGTAACACAGCAAAAATAATGAAAGTAATGAGATGGGGTAAAGTGAGGCCCATCCATAAAGACCAAGTAGATTGATAAACTTGGGCTTGAACAATACCGAGGACGTTTTTGTACAACAGAAATATTAAGACACCAACCGCAACGCTGTAAGAGCGCCCACCTCTATTATTGACAAAAGATATCGGTATACTGATGAGCGCCAGAAAAATCGCACTGAGCGGCAACCCGATACGCCATACCAACTCCGAAAAAGCATGAGGAGAAGCCTCTTCAATGAGTGAAGCTGTGGATCTCCCGCTGAGATGAACGTAAGGTTTCTTGACAGGATTCTTATCCATCCTGATTCCATATGTGGCAAATTTAGTAACATCGAAATCCTGAGACTGATCAAACTCTGTATATCGATAACCATCCTCCACCACGAGATAACTAGCGCCTTGGGCAGACTCTTCTTGGCGACCGCGGTTCGCGCTCGTTATTGAGATCCCCTTAGCCTCCCGGTTAAAGATAAAAACTCCATTTAACCCTTGTACACCTGAGTCAAGACTATCGACGAAAAAAACCGTTGAACCATCTTTAGACTCGAGGAAGATACCGGGCGAGACTGTCGATATATCATCATTAACTTCTAGAGCTTGTTTTTCAATTTCTAACCGCTGCTCCGCCCAGGGCGCCAAAAACAGGCTCAAAACAGCGACTAACATTGCAATCGGCGTCACAAACCATAACGTGGGTAATACCCATGCGGACAGAGCCTTCCCTGAAGATGCCCACACCACCATCTCAGAATCTCGATACCATCGGCTCAAGCTAATCGTGACGGCTAAAATAACACTTAACGAAAATAAGATAGGCAGGTTTTTGACGCTACCTAGAGTCAACAATAAAAATACCGAGCTAAATGGGACCGAACCATTTGCGGCGTACCCTAAATAGCGCACGAGTTGCGTGACGAATACAACCATTAAGAGTGCCGCAAAAATGACCACCCATGTCACTGAATATTCTTTTACAATGTTTCTTGAGAAAATAGTCATACATTCAGGTGAAATCACTTTAATTGAAGCTTTTGCAAAACAACTGATGGACCCCAAAACACCAAACTGAGGACGTAATCGATGAACTTTAGCATAACCACAAAATCCCCGGAAACTCTAAGCAACTATGTAGTAGTCGGCATGTTTGAAAGCCAGAAACTCACCTTTGCCGCAAACACTATCAACAAAGTAAGCAAGGGCACATTGCTCCAAAATCTAAAGTCCCGAAAGTTCTCAGGCACAGCTGGTCAAACATTAGAGCTCACAAATCTCCCGGGAACAAAAGCTAAAACCGTGCTGGTTATTGGGCTTGGAAGTAACAAATGCAAAGTCGAATTCATTAAAGCCATTGAAAATGTTTTTTCGAAGGTTCGAGAAGCCGGGGAAACGGCCATTACCCTATTTATTCCTGAGCTTAAAGCCAGCGGCGTGGATCGAGCATGGATGACTCGCCAGATTGCCTCAATCGGCACTAGCCTCAGTTACAGGTATGAGCAAAGGAAAACTTTACTCGACGGAAAGTCATTTTCAGGTGCGCCCGCCAAGGTGGCGGTAGCAATTGAAGGAAAAAGCGCATCAAGTGATAAGACCCATCTCGCACAAGGCAGCGCCGTTGGCAAGGGCATGAACTTAGCAAAGGACCTTGGCAACCTACCCGCAAATATTTGTACACCTCGTTTTTTGGCGGAAATCACGACCAAATTGGGCAAACAAAATAAATTTATGGTTAAGTGCCTCTCCGAAGCAGACATGAAAAAACTCGGCATGGGGTCCCTCTTATCAGTCTCACAAGGCAGCAAAGAGCCTGCGCAGTTAATTCACGCATCCTATTCAGGCGGCAAAAAGAAAGACGCACCGATTGTCTTGGTGGGTAAAGGAATTACTTTTGACACAGGTGGCATTTCGATTAAGGCATCGAGCGGTATGGATGAAATGAAATACGACATGGGGGGCGCGGCGAGTGTTATCGGGACTCTATCCGCTATTTCCGAAATGAAGTTGCCCATTAACGTTGTCGGACTCATAGCCGCCGCCGAAAATATGCCGAGCGGGACAGCGACACGCCCTGGTGATGTGGTGACCTCCATGTCGGGTAAAACAATTGAGATACTCAATACTGATGCTGAGGGAAGGCTCGTTTTATGTGATGCGCTGACCTATGCAGAAAAGCTCAATCCAGCCGCGGCAATCGACATCGCTACGCTCACAGGAGCATGTGTCGTTTCGTTGGGCAAGGTAGCCTCTGGGCTCTTCAGTAACAACGATGACTTGGCAGAAGAAATCAGCAAAGCGGGTATGACCTCTTGGGACCGTGTTTGGCGCATGCCCATATGGGAGGACTACACAGAGCTACTCAGCAGTAACTTCGCTGACTTAGCTAATATAGGTGGCAGAGCCGCCGGCAGCATCACGGCTGCTTGCTTCTTAGCGCAATTTGCAACTAAGTATCCATGGGCTCACCTAGACATTGCTGGCACTGCATGGGTGTCAGGCAAACAGAAGGGCTCAACTGGCAGACCCGTACCACTCCTGTGCGAGTTCCTGCTCAACCGTATATAGAGCGATCGGAAAAACATAAATGCAATAGAGAATGACTGAGATTATCTTCTACACAGGGATCAATGACGAGCTACCGTTTCTTCTCAAACTCTCTGAAAAAACATTAAGGATGCGACGCAGGGCGTGCATTGCCACCCGAGACGCTGGTCACTCAAAAGCGGTGTCCGAGTATCTTTGGTCGCATGACGCGACTAAATTTATTCCGCACTCCTTAGAGTCTGACGCATTAAATAATGAACTAACGGCTCTAGAATTACGGCATGACGATACAAGCTCGCACCTGGACATCTTGATCAACTTAACCCCAAAATCTCCCATCCGATTTAGCTCATTTCAACGGCTAGTCGAGATTATTACGAAACATAAAGACTCGATTGAGGTCGGTCGGCAACGCTTTAAATGGTATCGAGACCGCGGCTACGATATCAAAGTACACAAAATGTAGCTCGACATAAAGTCGGGCAGCTACGCACGTAATCGTGGCGCGTCAAACCCGACAGATGGTTTAATTACACGCCATAAAGATCCGCTTGTCGGTACAGAGTCATGACCAAATGGTGTTACGATGAATGTTAATTTTTTAATGGTCCAATACGTTTTAAAAAGCTTCAAACATGGAGAATAAACCTCAAACCCCAACATCTCAATCTGACTTGGCTAAGACCTTTGATCCTAAATCGATTGAGGACTACTGGTATAAAAAATGGGAAGAATACGGATTCTTTAAGGACGATACGTTCTTATCGAAGGAGGGCGAAACAGCAACCTACTGCATACAGCTGCCGCCACCGAATGTAACAGGTACCCTACACATGGGGCACGCCTTCCAGCAAACACTCATGGATAGCCTCATCAGATATCACCGTATGAGCGGTAAAAAAACAAATTGGGTCGTAGGGACTGATCATGCGGGCATAGCCACGCAACTCGTTGTCGAACGACAACTCGCTGCAACGGGCCAAAAACGCGCTGATTTAGGTCGCGAAGAATTTTTGAAAGAAGTTTGGCGATGGAAACAACAGTCCGGGTCAACCATCACCAACCAAATGCGGCGTTTGGGTTCTTCAGCAAATTGGGAATACGCTGATTCAGAGGGTGGTAAATCGGGCTACTTTACGATGGACGCACACATGTCCGAGGCTGTTGTTGAAGTATTTGTTCAGCTGCACCAGGCCGGATTGATTTACAAAGGTAATAGGCTCGTTAACTGGGACCCAAAACTGCAAACAGCCGTTTCCGACCTTGAAGTCGAGAGCATCGAGACAACCGGTAAAATCTGGGAGATTAAGTACCCCAGTGTTAACGGTAAGTTTACTGTTGTAGTCGCCACTACCCGACCCGAAACAATGCTCGGAGATGTCGCAATTGCAGTGAATCCAACCGATGATCGATATGCTGCCCTAATCGGAGAGCAGGTCATTGTTCCACTTTGTGAACGTACAATCCCTATCATTGCAGACGATTACGTAGACGCGGCATTCGGAACGGGCTGCGTAAAAATAACTCCAGCCCACGACTTTAATGACTTTAGTGTAGGCGAGCGACATGACTTAACGCCCATTAACATCTTGAATCTCGACGGCACGCTCAACGAACACACGCCAAAGCGCTTTCAAAATATAGACCGCTTAGACGCGCGGAAATTGATTCTTAAGGAACTCGAGACGCTAGGACGTTTAGTAAGCGAAAAGAAGCATACGCTCAATGTTCCGAAGTCGGGTCGTACCGGCGAGATTGTCGAGCCCATGCTAACGGATCAATGGTTTGTAAAGACCCAAGGGTTGGCCGACAAGGCACTCAAAGCCGTGAAAGATGGGGACATTAGATTTCATCCTGATCACTGGACCTCCACCTATAACCACTGGTTAGAGAATATTCAAGATTGGTGCATTTCGAGACAATTGTGGTGGGGGCACCAAATACCCGCTTGGTATGACGCGGATGGAAATGCTTACGTTGCGCGTAACGAAGCGGAGGCCCGTGCCGAGGCAAAGGCGAAAGGGTATACGGGAGAACTACGTCGTGACGAAGACGTGCTCGACACCTGGTTCTCTTCTGCGCTGGTGCCATTTAGCGCTCTTGGTTGGCCTGAGAAAAAAAATGACTTGGCGCAATACTTACCGTCAAATGTTTTAGTCACCGGCTTTGACATCATTTTCTTCTGGGTCGCGCGCATGATCATGATGACCCTACACTTTACCGGACAGGCTCCTTTTAAAGACGTCTACATTAATGCCTTGGTACGCGACGCTGAGGGACAAAAAATGTCCAAGTCGAAGGGTAATACAATTGACCCGCTGGATCTTTTGGATGGTATTGACCTAGAGTCGCTCGTTAGCAAATCGACGCAAGGCCTCATGCTGGCTGAGCACCAAGATAAGATTGAGAAATACCTTAGGAAGAACTTCCCAAAGGGCATCCCCTCCTTTGGCGCAGATTCACTGCGATTTACGTTCGCATCGTTAGCGACGTTTGCGCGTACACTCAACTTCGATCTCAACCGGTGCGAGGGTTATCGTAACTTTTGTAATAAACTTTGGAATGCATCTCGATACGTGCTGATGAACACCGAAGGCGAAGATTGCGGATTGGATCAGCATGACCCCGAAGTGTGCGCCTCAGGACAATATCTTGATTTTTCTGCCGCAGATCGTTGGATTTCTAATGAATTCGAACGAA